>QWCO01000605.1_pt1 | contig 15040 bp, 9 predicted proteins | sample 1972611 | NCBI WGS metagenome assembly QWCO01 (sample SAMN09866706, study PRJNA288562) | Human oral metagenome isolate term1_saliva, whole genome shotgun sequencing... | reverse complement strand
GGAACGTGGCGTGGTGCCCAGTGCACACATCGTCAACGAAAACGGCGACACCCTCCGCACCTACAACTTCCCCATCAACGGCCACCTCGTCGTCGAAGACAAGCAGGTGCTCAAGGCGGGCGACATCATCGTCAAGATCCCCCGCGTCGTTGGCTCCGCCGGCGACATCACCGGTGGTCTGCCCCGTGTCACCGAGCTCTTCGAAGCCCGCAACCCCTCCAATCCCGCAGTCGTTTCCGAAATCGACGGTGAGATCTCCATGGGCGCCATCAAGCGCGGCAACCGCGAAGTCATCGTCACCTCCAAGCTCGGCGAAATCAAAAAGTATCTGGTGCCCCTCTCCAAGCAGATCCTCGTGCAGGAAAACGACTTCGTGCGCGCCGGTACTCCGCTCTCCGACGGTAGCATCACCCCCGGCGACATCCTCGCCATCCAGGGTCCCACCGCCGTGCAGGAATACATCGTCAACGAGGTCCAAGACGTCTACCGCCTCCAGGGTGTGAAGATCAACGACAAGCACTTCGAAGTCATCGTCCGCCAGATGATGCGCAAAGTGCAGATCAACGAGCCCGGCGACACCCGTTTCCTCGAACAGCAAATCGTCGACAAAAACGATTTCGCCGAAGAAAACGATCGCATCTGGGGCAAGAAGGTTGTGGTCGACGCCGGCGACAGCGAAACCATGAAGAAGGGCATGATCGTCACCGCCCGCAAGCTCCGCGACGAAATCTCGCAGCTCAAGCGTCGTGACCTCCGTCCCGTTGTGGTGCGCGACGCCGTCCCCGCCACCTCCACCCAGATCCTCCAGGGCATCACCCGCGCCGCCCTGCAAACCAAGTCGTTCATGTCTGCCGCCTCCTTCCAGGAAACCACCAAAGTGCTCAACGAAGCCGCCATCTCCGGCAAGACCGACTACCTCGAAGGCATGAAGGAGAACGTCATCTGCGGACACCTCATCCCCGCAGGTACCGGTCTCCGCGAGTTCAACCGCATCGTGGTCGGCGACAAAGACGACTACAGCGGCGAACCCGAAGAACGCGAAAACGCATAATTCCCTTCGCCGGGCGCACCCCGTGTGCTCGACCCACCGCGAAAATACGACCACACCGCCACGCCTCACCGCGTGGCGGTGTTTTGCGTTTTGGGGCTACACCGAAAGTCAATTTGCCCCTTTCGTCCCCTATCCATTTTCTTTCAATGTTGACACAATGGTAAACTATTTTTCCTCCCACGTGAAAAAAGCTGCATTTATTTTTGGTCGGAGTGAAAAGTGGTCGTACTTTTGCAAACGAGGAGAGAAAGGTTTACATCTCCGTTCAGTTCTGTCTATCTACTTAAAAACTTACATATGAACAAAAAGTTACTCGCACTTCTTTTCGCCGTGCCCGGTTTCTGCGCTGCGCAGACGACGTACAAGGTGATGGGCTTTGCGCCAAACTTGGAGCAAGTGGCCGTAGATTCGAAGGACGTTGAAGGTCACGACGTGGCATTGGCCTTTACGCGTACTGGTGGTTGGTATGCCGATGCCAAACCTAACGAAGTTGGGCTGTCGCGAAGCAATCAGACTCAATTCCGTCTAATCAAAACCGGTAAGCCGAACATCTACAAGTTGTACAGCCTCAAGAATAAGAAGTTTGTCGCTTATACTGACGCTAACGGTGGTCCAAACAAAACGACGTTTGTGGATAGCGACGCCGATCCCAAAACAGATTGGCTGATCGTTCCGAATATCGGACAGTTGGGAACTGCTAACAAATTCGACATTTTCCCAGGATCGGTAACTAACCCCCAAGGTGGTACTCAGGCTTGGAATGCCTTCGGTGGAGCTAGTGACAATGCTCGCATCGGCCATTATGCAGCAAATGACGGCGGTTCGTGCTGGAGCTTCGAGATTGCAACACAGGAGCTCAAGTTTTTCGAAAGTTACAGTGCAGCCAACGAGTCGTATTTCATGACGATCCGTGACAATTATGTACACAAAAACGGAGAAAACTTCACGGCTGACAAAAACTTGCAGTTCGGTGATGATAACTATCGTTTCCAGTTGGTGGGTACGCCCGACAATTTCCGTATCTACAATGCGGCAACCGGTCAGCCCATTGGTACAGAAGTTGGAGCAGGTCTGAATAGTAATGACAAGGAGGATAATAACCGCTATCGTGCGAATAAAGAGAGCTACTTCTCCGCACAAAGCTATGGTGGACGCGTATATGTGAATGAAAAGCGCGGCCAGAATATCTACCTCAATTTCCGCGATGGTTTCCTCTCTACATGGCACCATCAGTATGCATGGACTACCCGTGACCCAGGTTCGCAGATTCTTTTCACAACTGAAGATGGCATCTTGGCAGAAGCCGCTAAGAAACTCGAGAACGAAGTAAAAGCACAGTATCCTGAGGCTAAGTTCGGTGATGAATTAGGTTTGTATCCGAAAAGAGCTTACGATGGAATAAAGGCAACGCTCGAACTGTTGAAGAGTGCACAAGACCCGTCGGAAAATATTCAAGATAAGAAGGCCGCTTTCCAATCTGCGAAAGACTTCTTGGAGATACTCTCTCTCAACCTTCCGAAAGATGGCGATCTTCTCTACATTGCGGCAACTCGCGACAACAATGTGAAGTACTTCACTTCGCAGGTCCATGCCAATGGAGATGTGGATTATGACCACAAGTCCAGCGAAGGTTTCTTGACCACTAAGGCGACAAAAACTGCTGATGCCGTCTTCCTCTACACACTGAACGGTAAGAAAGCGACGCTCACGTCGGTTGCCACCGGTCGTCGTGTCGTTTTGGGAGAACGTGCAGAAGACCACGTGTTCTATCCCACCATGGCTGCCGAAGCTGGCGACGGCACGCAATTCCAGGTTTCGTCTCGCGACGGCAAATATACCTTTGATGGAGGAGGTCATTTCCTCGCTTCCGATGCCAACATGGACTATGCCCTTACCTACAACAGCTTTAGCCTCTTTGCCGGCCTTCGTCTCGAACGCGTAGGCACCACGTTGCCCGTACACATCGGCGAGGGTGGCTACGCCAGCTTCTGGTGCCCCTCTGAGTACACTGTACCTACGGGCGTCACCGCTTTTCGCCTGCACATTGTTGACGGAATGGTCAGACTCACTTCCATCGAAGGCAACGTGCCCAAAAATACCGGAATCATCCTCCAGGGAGCGCCCAACACGGATGTGAACCTCACTCTCGTGCCCAACGGCAACACGCCTGCCATCGTCGACAACCTCCTCCAAGGCAGTGCAGAGCCTCAAACGCTCACCACTCCCGTCTATGCGCTCAAGAAAACGGGTCGCCTCGTGAAAGTGAAGGGCTACATGCCCGCCTTCAAGGCTTACTTCACCGCAACCGAAAGCCAAGTACGCGAATTGCTCGAACGTGGCCTCACCGGTATCGTGAACGTAGAAGCACAGCAGGAACAAGCGCCGATCTACGATCTCAGCGGTCGCCGTGTGCAAAACACCACGAAGGGACAACTCTACATCACCAACGGTAAGAAATTCATCGCAAAATAAATTCATTATGAAACTCCATTATATCCAACCCCGCATGGAGGTCATTGAGATGGCATCATGCGAAAATCTCTTGCAGATGAGCATCGAATTGGGGCCGCTCAACGGTGCCGAAGATGGTACCGGCGATGATGTAGGCACGACTGAGAAGTTCCTCAACCCCATCTGGGGCGGCGATCCCTCGGCCGACGAAAGCGATGCCCTTTCGCCCTGGTAAGCGCAAAAAATCCCCCTCACACACCGCGTGAGGAGCGGATCCACACCTTTAAGATCAGCGACGTGTCTATTTTGGACGCGTCGCTGACTTTTTTGATCGAGAGGGTAGGGAATTACGTGCGATGGTAGACCCGGTGGGAGAACGAAAATAAAGCGGTATTATGCGGGTCTGGGTGAGCGTCGGCGCATGGCAGAACGAGAGAACAGGGGCTTCTCCGCTCCTTTCGCGCGATGCAGCGCAACGCCGTGCCGACTGTTTTGTGTCCACCGCGACTGCGCCACACGCATCTTCGGGTCACGACCGTCGGAGCCCGCGGCAGCGTCGGCAGCTCCCTCCCGTTCTTCCGCCGTGCGCGCATCCTTACCCAACGTGCGCCGCGTGCCACTCTTTCGCGCGTGAGCATACGCGCGCGTTACGCGCACGTCAGGCACTTTTCGTTTTTTGCCTTCACCTCTTCACCCCTATGCCGTAAATCGCTGTACGATAGTCGATTCGGGGTGAAGGTTTTCCCGAAAATACTTCACCGCGGTGAAGCGTCGGCCCCGCACCCTCCTTCGGACTGCAATCGCCCGCCCAACGACGGCTCCACCCGAACACACCCGAGGGGCGAGAACCACGAAAAGCCCCCTGCAAAATACCGAAAAACGGGTGCAACTGCATCATAGTCTCCGACCGCGGTGGTGAAGGCGTGGGTGAAGGGATTCCCCGTAAAGCCTTCACCCCTTATGGTCTGAGCATCAGTGTGCTTACGCATGGAGGGTGAAGCGGTGAAGGGAAAAAACGAAAAACAATGGAGGTGTGCACGTGCGCTCGCGCGCGAGAAATCCTTCACTGCTCCCGCCCCTCACCGTAGTCGACTGCCGCCTTCCTTCACCGCGCGAGCCTCGGCCCGAAAAACACCGCGCCGCCACCCATTCGCCGAAAACGAGACAAACGACTGCGCGCTGCGGGCGGCAGTCAGACATTTGCCACGATTCGTCTTCCGGCACCCGACAAAATGTGCGCGGTCGTCACACGATGAATCTCCGTGTTTTTATGAAGTGCACATTGCAAAATGAAGATTTTTCGGCAAAACGTTTGCTTGCTCCGAGAAAGTGACTATATTTGCAGCGTAAAGAAGCAACTGCAAAGTGCAGTGGGCAAAAATCAGGAATAAATATCAATTCTAATTCCTATACGCATGAGAAACGTTTACAAATCGCTAATGGTGGTCAGTGCCGGTTTCCTGCTCGGAGCGGGAGTCGTGTGGGCAGATGGTCGCTACTGGACGTACGATGCCTCTGCCGGCGCCACCGCGCCCGAGAATGTGCAGGCCGGACAACCGTATTTCCTGCAAACCGGACGCTCTGAAGCCTCCGGCTCCGCATGGTTCCTTTGGGGCGACCGCTTCAAAAACACCTCCAGCCTCACTTCCGATTTCGTCTACTACTTCGAGGAAGTGCCCGGCGTGACGGCGAAAAACGGCGCCAAAGTTTATTACATCAAACGGCAAAACGGCGATTACCTCGCCCAGCCCGGCAATGCGCAGATCTACACCCCTTCGGTGGAACGCGCTTGGAAAGTGGTGGTGCACACCGCCGTCAACCGCGATCCGGAGTACGCCTACAGCCATCCCAACGCCGAAGGTGAAGCACCCACGCAATACAAGGGCATGGATGCCTACATCAACGAGGCGAAGGACAACAATAACTTCGCCGATCTGGATCTGGCAGCCGCTTCCTACCTGAACCTCAACAATGGCTTGACCATCACTTCTGTAGAAGCCAATCAGCCCGACGAACCCACCAGCCCCTTCATGGCGCTGCTCAACTATCCCGGCGACAACACCGCCTCTTATGTTTCGCTCGGCACCGACTACAGCCGCAACGTTTGGCTCGTCTATCCCGCCACGAAGCAGAGTGCCATCGAGGCCCTCAAGAGCGTGATGCAGGAAACCACCGGCGGACAAACCCTCGACGAGAAGATCAAGAACTATCCGCTCGGCAACGGTGTGGCACAGTATTCCAAGGAGAAGCACGACAAGCTCGTGGCACTCTGGGAAAAGGCCAAGGCCTATGCCGACGGCACAGCGACCGGCACCGATGCCGAAATCGAAGCGGTGGCCGAAGCCATCCTCCCCGCTTACCAGGATTTCGTTTCCACGCCCAACCCGCTCGTACCCGGCTATTACATCATGACGAGCTGGCGTGCAGAGACCGGCTCTGGCTACGACGGCGGTGCACTCTATGACCGCTCGGCCGTGGATCCCGGCGATCGCACCCTCCGCTGGACCCTCAGAGAAAACGACGGCGTCGACTATCGTGAGGCCGACACCCTCTCTTACAACACTTGCAAAATGGTGTGGGAAGTGGTGGCAGCCAAGGAAAAAGGCCTGTTCTATTTCCGTAACTTCGAGACCGGCAACTACATCGGTACGGCTTCGCAGCTCTACCAGTCGATCTCGGTGACCGAAAACCCTGTCAACACCTACAACATTCAGGCGAACCCGAAGATCCCCGGATTCTTCTCCTTCTATTCGCCTGACCTGCCCAAATCCTCGGCCGAATACTCCGGTATCCACACCGAGCGCGCGTTGACCAACGTGGTGCCTTGGGACTGGACCTCCGACGGTTCGTCGTGGCACGTGCGCACCATCAGCGACAGTGAAATTACCAAGTTGCGCCAACTCATGGAGCAACCCCGCCGCAACGCCAAACTCCAGCGACTCGTCGACCAAGCGCAGAATGCACTCGATGCCGGCTATCGCTACATGGCAGTCGACGCTTCGGGCAACAAGATCGAATCTGCTACCTCCGGCACGGTGGAAGCTGTGGACGGACTCGTGCAGACGGCCGACAAGCTCGCTTGCCCGATGGCTGACCCTCAAGAAGGTACGGGAGCTGACCACGAACTCGCAGTCTTGCTCGACAACAATACTTCGACCTACTTCCACACCTCGTGGCACGGTGGCAACGATGCTTGGCTGAAGAACCACTATCTCCAGTTCTCGCTCGACGACGCCCAAGACGAACTCCTCCTCAAGTGGGTGAAGCGTCTCAACGGCCAATCTGCCCTCAGCAATGGAGCGCCCGTTCGCGTGGCCTTCTGGGGTACGAACGATGCAGCGAAACTCGATGTGACCAAAACCACTTCGACGAAGGAAGACGGCACGGAAGTCGTGGACTACGACGCTTGGAAGAAAAACGGCTGGGATTCGCTTACGATAAGCACCTTCACCTATCCGTATGCACTCCAGCTCAATGCCGACACGAAGATCAACAATGCCGTAGGTACCGTCCACTTCAAGGCGCCCCAGCCTTACAAGTACTACCGCATGGAAGTGTTGACCAACGGTGGCAACAACGCGATGAACAGCGGCAACAAGTACTTCTTCGGTTCTGAATTCCGCGTCTACAAAGGTGCCTTTGACAAGGTGGCTTCGCCCATTGCTTCTGTTCCCGAAGCTGACGTGACAGCGCTCGCCGATGCCCTCAAGACGGCCCGTGCCGAAGTGAAGGCTGAAAAGGCAACCGACGCAACGACCGACGCTTTGCAGAAAGTCTACGAAAAGTTCTTGGCCAACTATCCCGACCCCGCCCGCGTGACGGAGCTGATCGCGAAGGCAAAGGAAATTGCCACCACTGCCGAGGAAGCCACGGGTGACAACGCCGGACGTCTCGGTTACTACAAGGCCGGTGCCAAAGCTGCACTGACGGCGGCTGCCGATGCCGTGAGCCAGAAACTTGCAGGTATCCAGGCCACGCGCCAACCCAACATCGCCGAGGTGAACGAAATGGTGGCACAGATGCAAGCTGCGCTCACCGACATGGACAACGCCCTCCTCGCTCCGACTGACGGTGTCTACATGATCCAGAGTGAATCGTCTAACAAGAGCAACAACGGCAAGGTAATTGCTGCTAAGGGCTCTTCGCGTGACAGCTACTGGACCATCCACTTCGAAGGTACCGAACCCGCTGATCCCAATGTGGTCGGTGCAGATGCGGCCTACAAAGAAACGGCCAATCGCAAGTCGCACCTCGAATACTACTGGAAGGTGGAGAAAGTGAATGGTGGCTACACCTTCAAGAACCTCTACACCGGTCTCTACCTGGAACGCGACACCACGAAGAACGGCGCTGCAATGCGCCAGAGCGAAAAACCGAGCACGATTGCTATCGAATATGCTAAGGTGCCGGGTGCTTTCAACCTCGTAGTGGGCAACGGCAAAACGACCAATCGTTATGTCAACGCACAACCCGATGCCCGTTCGATGAGTCCTTACATCGTAACCTGGAACGTGGCGAAGGGTGCCGACAACTCGGCCTTCTCGTTCAAGGCTGTTGATGAAAACGAACTCAACGACGTGCTCGCCGACGGTGTCGTTTACGAACTCCAGAGCAAGACGGGATTCCAGATCGTCACCCTGCCGTTCGCTATCAAAGTGCAGGCCAACGACGGATTCTACCACGTGATCGGTCAGAACGCCGCTACGAAGGATGTGGTGCTCAAGAAGGCTGAGGGCGTGATCCCCGCAGGTCAAGCCGTGATTTACAAACCGGCCAATGGCAACACCGACGACTTCATCAACGTGACCCCCGTGGCTACGGACTACAAGCAACTGAACGCAACGTTCACGCCCGCACAATCTACTGATGGACTGAAGGGTGTGTTCGAAAAGACGGAGCTCGCTGTCGAAAATGGTGTGCTCAGTGCCGACCGCACGAAGGTGCTCCTCTCTGAAAAGGGAGACAAGGTGGAAGCCAACACGGGCTACTTCGGTAAGCTCCAACCCACCACCGAAGCCGGCGACCTCGTAATTCCCGCCAACGGTATCGTGACCACGATCGGCGCTGTGCGCTTCGCACCCGCCGCTGCCGGCAACGGCGTCTACACCCTCGGCGGTGTGCGCCTGAAGGCTGCCAAGCAACTCCCCGCAGGTGTCTACGTGATCAACGGTAAGAAGGTCATCGTCAAATAAGCCCCCATCCGACCCTTGTGGTCGAACAGAAATGAGAATCCCCGTCCCTCGTTGGACGGGGATTTTTGTTTCAAGACAGTGTCGGCTCCGTGTTTTTTCGTACCTTTGCCCTGAAATCAATCCTTTCTCAATATGCTGTTTTTATGTGTTAATTGGCAGAAATGAGGGTGTTCTTAATAGAAACCGAGCAGTATACGCTCATGGGAAAAGCAGTTTCATTTTATAGATCTATTCATGTGTAAAATATCTGTTGTTACGATTAATTTTAATAATAAGGAAGGCCTTAGTCGTACATTACAATCTGTTTTTTCTCAGACTTGTGAGAACTTTGAATATATAGTGGTAGATGGTGGATCTACAGATGGTAGTAAACTGATTATTGAAGAAAATTCATCGAAAATTGATAGATGGATAAGTGAGTCAGACAAAGGAGTATACCATGCAATGAATAAAGGAGTCCGCATGGCTATGGGAGAATATGTTTTATTTATGAATTCAGGAGATGTTTTTTATTCTGAAACAGTGCTAGAACGTGCTCTTCCGATACTGAAAACTAAAAGCATCTATGCCGGTGATATTTATCGGGTGGATAGTAAAGATTTTGTTGCTTCCCCAAAGCACATGTTTTTCCACCATATTATAAGTAATCCACTTTGTCACCAAGCGGTTTTTACCCGTCGAGATTTACTGATAGAACGCCCTTATAATGAAGACAATAAGATTGTGTCAGATTGGGAGTGGTTTTTTCGAGAACTTGTGTTTTATGATGCGTCGTATGAAAAAATAGACTTGTGTGTTGCCAAATATGATGAAAGTGGAATATCATCGCGTCCAGAAATGCAAGAGCTAAGACTAGAAGAAATCCAGAAGGCTCAAAAACGTTATCTTCCGAGGATGATTCGTGATGCTGTACTTGGTGAATCACATTATGGACGTCGGATTATGTATGGATTGCAAATGGAGTCGCCGTGGAAACGAGATAAGGTTGTAATATATAATGCAGTAAGAATGTTTCTCAATGATGTCTTGACCTTCTTGAAAAATAAGTTGTGATACATTCCTATTTGAGAATAGGATATATACCCTTTTTCTGTAATGAGTATAAGCAAATCAATGGAGTTTATTCTCTTTCGCCTCAGTCGGTGCCTTTGGTTCCTCTGTTCGTGGATGCCGCTGCGTGTGCACTACATTTTCTCCGATGTGGTGTTCTTTCCATTGATTTATTATGTGTTGCGCTATCGTCGCCCTTTGGTGAGAAAGCAACTGCACGACAGTTTTCCCGACTACGACGAGCGGCGGCTTCGCCGGATCGAACGTGACTTCTACCGCTGGTTTTCGGACTATGTGGTGGAAACGCTCAAACTGATGTCGATCTCGCCCGACGAGATGAGACGGCGCATGGAGATGGTGAATCTCACCGACGTGGATCTCGAACTCGAAGCGGAAGGCGCCCCGTTTTGTTTCCTCTATTTGGGGCATTTGGGCAACTGGGAATGGATTTCCAGCATTCCGCTGTGGACAAAAGCCGACGAGGTTTGCGGCCAGATCTACCACCCGCTGCACAACCGGGTGATGGATCGCCTGTTTCTCCACATTCGCGGACGCTTTGGGGCGACGAGCATCGCGATGAAAGAGACGTTACGTACGGTGCTCGGTTGGAAACGCGAAGGGCGACGAGCTATGATCGGTTTCATTTCCGACCAGTCGCCCAAATGGGAGGCGATGCACCATTGGACACCGTTCCTGCATCACGACACGTTCTTCTTCACCGGCGCCGAAAAGATCGGCCGTGCGGTGGGAGCTCGCTATTTCTACGTCGATGTGACGCGTCCGCGCCGCGGATACTACCGCGCTGAGCTGCGAGAGCTCAAGGTCGATGCAAACAGCGACTCGCCTTATCCCATGACGGATGCTTTTGCGCAAGCACTCGAAACCAGCATCCGCCGTGAACCTCATCTTTGGCTCTGGACGCACAACCGCTGGAAACGCACGCGAGAGATGTGGGAGAAAGAAAAGAATAAATCCGGTAGCAATTGAATAAGACCACCTGTGTGATGCCAAAGATTTCTGTGATCACCGTCAATTATAATAACCGAGAAGGGCTCCGCGCGACGATACAGTCGACATTGGCTCAAACTTATTCGGACTACGAATACATTGTGATTGACGGTGGGTCTACCGATGGCAGTAAAACACTGCTTGAAGATCAGGCAACCCGTGTTGATCACTGGGTCAGTGAGCCTGACGGCGGAATTTACCCTGCGATGAATAAAGGGATCGCAATCGCCTCCGGCGAGTATTTGCTGTTTATGAATTCGGGCGACACCTTTTATGATGCAGAGGTGTTGGAGCAAGTGGCTCCCGCCTTGGAAAGGCGTCGAGATTTCTACACCGGAGGGGTCTGTCTGGACGGGAAAATCAGAAAAGCCCCCACATCGGTCGGTCCTCTTTTCTTTTTCAATCAGTCTTTACCCCATCAGTCCACTTTCATTCGTGCCGAATTACTGAAAGCGCGTCCTTATCGTGAAGATGTTCCGATTGTTGCAGATTGGGAACAGCAGCTCTACGAATTGTTGGTGCGCGATGGCACGTATGAATGTTTGGAGACGGTGATTTGTAATTACGATACCACAGGCATTTCGTCTGTGTGTCTGGCTGAAGGGAAGTTGGACAACTACGTTCTCCCCATGTTGCGCGATCACTTCAGCGAGCGAATGATCGCTGCTCATCGCTTCAATGTACACGACGTGAGATTCAAGTTGAGAACGCTCCTCGAACACGTTGATTCGTTGAGAGAAAGAATTCGCTTGTTACGTTATAGTTTGAAATTGTTTTTTACAGCTATCCATAAATGACCTATACACATCGTAAGAAAATCAGTGTCATTACGATCAATTTGAACAACGCTGAAGGACTCAGACGCACGTTGGATTCCGTGTTTCGGCAGACCACCCAGGATTTCGAATTGGTGGTGGTGGACGGGGCTTCCACAGATGGAAGTGTCGAGCTCATTCATACCCATGCGGATCGCATCGATCGTTGGGTCAGTGAACCTGACGGCGGTATTTACAACGCGATGAATAAGGCTGTGGCCATGGCCACCGGAGAATATGTGATCTTCATGAACTCCGGTGATACGTTTTACGAGGACGATGTCTTGGCCCGTGTGATACCGCAATTAAAGGGAAAAGACGTCTATGTGGGTGATCTTCACCGACCGGGAAAGCGTAAGAAATTCGTCAAAGCTCCGGAGGAGGTCTATTTTCATTACATCATCACGCGTACGCTTTCCCATCAGGCTGCTTTCATTCGCCGCCAACGATTGTTAGATCAACCCTACAACGAAGAAAACAAAATCGTGTCGGACTGGGAATGGTTCTTTCGCGAATTGTTTTTCTCCGACGCAACTTACGAACGCCTCAATTTATGTGTGGCTACTTTCGATCCTTCGGGGATTTCTTCGTTGAAGGAGATGGAATGTGTGCGATTGGAGGAGATGGAACGCGTGCGCGAAAAATTAATCCCTCTCAGATTGCGTAAAGCGCTGATCGGCAATACACGCTATGAGCGGAAAATCATGTACGGCATGCAACAGTCCTCTGTTTTACGCCGCGATATGATCATGTTGCGCAATATGTTGAAGTTGCTTCTTCATGATTTGTGGCATGGCTTGTGCCGACGGTAGAAAAAAGTCGGTCTGCCCCATTGTAAATCGGCATAACGGCTCCATTCACAAGGTTTGCCCATGGTTGTGCAGATGGATTTTTCCAGGAAAACGCTTTAGCATCTCTCTATTCTTGGTGACGGAATGCGATTTTTCCGGCGCCGAAACTTTTTTGAGGACGGCAATACAACCAAGTGCCCCTCTCTCCAATCCTTATAGTGGGTAGGAGAGAGGGGCGCTTTCGTTCTATGCGTTTCAATGTGGAGGCGATGAGCATCCGGGCGGTTGCCTATTGCGGGGAAGTGCAACTTGCACTCAGCGAGCGTTCTTTTTCCGATTTCTTGCCTCCACGATCAGGAGAAAAACGGTTTCGGTTTCGAAACCACGTGCCGCAGCATAGGCTTCGGCCATGATGCGTTGTTGTCGTGGAGTGGCTTCCAATCGGTCAAAGTTGGCGCAACCTCGTTCGAGCGATACCGTTCCGAGTCGCATGCGGTTGAGGTCGATCAGTTCCACGGCGATGCCGTTCGGCGTTTCGCCCCAAAGGATGTTGCCGCCCGAATAGTCTTTGTGCCAGTAGCCAGCTTCGTGCAGGCGAGCGGTGGTTTCGGCGATGGCGCGTAAGGCCTTCTCTTCCGTTTCCGACTCCACTCCGATTAAGTGGCGGAAGTTGTAAGGCAGGGTGGAACAGCGCGAAACGTAGTAGCTGTAGCCCAGGCCGAAGCAGGTGCCGGTCTCGCAGTAGCCCAGCGGTTCGGGCGAACCGATGCCGTGAGCACGCAGCGCGCGGGCATATTCGAAAGAGCGTTGTGCCTTCGATGAACGGAACCACCGATAGACAAAGCGGTTGAAGGCGTGGGGCAGGCAGAATTCCTTTACCACGAGCGTGTCTTCCCCCACCTCGAAGCGGCGAATCGCATTCCTGTTTTTGAAAATCTCGCGACCTTCCGATGCAAAACGCCACGGCAGTTCTTCAACAAACTGTTTTACGGGCGGCGCCACCTCGGCCGTGACCGTTTTGCGGTAGCGGAGTGGACGGGTGAGCGCATTGATCCAGCGAGACCAAGAGCGCATGCGGCGCAAAGGTCCTCCCAGTTGTTGTTCGAAGAAGGCTGCGTGCCGAATATTGAGCGTGCGAATGACGTGAGCGGCGAGTTTCCTATCGCGGAAGCGTTTGGAGTGCGCCACCACGCGGTAGTAGTAGCCCACTTCGGGCAGGCGCACCACCTTTCCTCCGTGTTTGAGCATCGAAATCCAGAAATCCCAATCCTCCCGCGCTTTGATCTCCTCACAATAACCTCCCACGCGGTCGAAGTCTTCGCGTCGGTAGAGGGCGCAGGCCGCAATGTGGTTGCGACGTGCCAAGAGTCGGAGCGAGAAATCGGGGAGGTGCCAGCGCCCACTGCGTCTGCCGATGAAATCAATTGTGGGGCGCACAACTTTCACTTCCGGTTGTTGGTCGAGCACGGCGACCGCGTCTGCAATGAAGGACGGTGCGAGCAGGTCGTCGGCATCGACCGGCAGAATGTAGCGACCCCGCGAGGCAGCCACCGCGACATTGCGTGCGCGACAGGGACCCGCGTTCGCTTGGTGGAGCAAACGAACGCGACGGTCGGTTTCGGCCAACGTTTCCACGACCTTGGCCGAACCGTCGGTCGAACCATCGTCCACCACTACCACTTCCAAGGACCGAAAAGAGGAAGCCAGCACCGAGTGGATGGCGGCTTCGACATAGGCCTCCGCATTGTAGAGCGGCATGATCACTGACACGAGCGGCGTCGAGCCGTCGGCTGTCGAAGTGGGGGCGGTCAGATCTTGTCGAATCCCTTCGTCCATTTCGTCCAATAGTATTTGATGGGGTTGGTGTACTTCAATTGTTTCCACGGGCGGCTGCCGTGTGGGCGATGCACGACGGGGAGCGAGCAGAACAGGTAGTTGTGCAGTCCGGCTGCGAGACTATCGTGCGAAATGGTCACGTCAAACCAGTTTTTCGAGTCGTCGAGTCGGTCGAAGTCGCAGGCTTTCAGCAGCGCGGGCGTGAGCAGCGAGCAACAGAAGGAGCAATGTTTCTTGCAGTCGTAATCTTGTCCCTCTTTGCCGCGGGCATAGAGATAGGGGTAGTTGATTTTCCCCTCCTCGTCCACAGTTACGGCTGCGGCGATGCCACAATTCGGGCGCGCCGTTGCGCCGTCGAAGAGTTTTTGCAGTGTGTCGCGTTGCACCGTCACGTCGCTCTCCACAATCAGCAGTCCTGCGTCGTCGGCCAAGGCTTCTTTCCGACAGCGGCGCAGCACAAAGAGGTAGTTGGGCGAGGGGTGATCGGTGAGGGTGGCCAGATCTACGACCTCCACGCCCAGCCGTGCTGCCTCGGTGTGGAGGCGTGCGGTGTTTTCGGGCGTCGAATTGTCATTAAACACCACGTAGCGGTGCGGAACGTTGAGTTCCGACTGCACAACGGCCTCCATGGTGCGCACGGTGTGGTCGATGCTGTCTTTGACGGGCGTGATGATGAGAAGTTGTTGCATGTGATGGATTTAGCGAATGCCCTTGCGGCGTTTGTAGTCGCGGATGCGGTCGGCAAAGGCCGCATCTTTTTTATTGCCCGGTCGGGGCGTGAAGCGGAGAATCTCGGGGATGCGTTTCCCTTCGTCGACGATGCGAACTTGGTCGTGCATCCCTTTC
>QWCO01000604.1_pt1 | contig 15058 bp, 11 predicted proteins | sample 1972611 | NCBI WGS metagenome assembly QWCO01 (sample SAMN09866706, study PRJNA288562) | Human oral metagenome isolate term1_saliva, whole genome shotgun sequencing... | reverse complement strand
GCCTGTGTTGCCAGAGTTACCAGAGCCAGAGCCAGCGGCTCCCTGGGTTCCCGTAATCAGGTTTTGACCCTGATCGGTTTTCCAGGATGACTGGGTCTCAGGAATAGTCTCGTAGTTCATTTTGTTCTGGTCAACATGGTCGACCTTCACATCCTGATGAGACTGATCCTGAGTAGGAGTCGCTGGAGTTTCCTTTGCAGGATCTCCGTGACCCTTACCAGTCTCTGTAATCGGATCCTTCGGCTCGTAAGCGTCAGTTCCAATCACAGTAGAGCCGCCACCAACTCTTCCACCTCCGTTATTCACGGAGTCCTTGCTCCTCTCCTTTTTGGTTTCAGGAGTAGTAGTAGGTTCTGGAGTTGGCTTTGTTGGGTCTGGAGCCGGCTTCGTAGGGTCTGGATCCTTGCCTGGTTTAGTAGGCTTTGGATCTGGATCCCTGTGAGGCTTGGTCGGCTCAGGATCCCTTCCTGGCTTTGTTGGAGCAGGAGTTGTTGGCTCCGGATCCTTACCAGGCTTGGTTGGCTCAGGCTTAGTTTCCTGAGGAGTTTCCTTCGGAGTCTCCTCAGGAACCGGCTTTGGCCTACTTCCAGGTATCTCTGGTCTCTTGTCATGGACATTGAATCCGATGATAAGAACGTTCTTTCCTGACTTAGTCAAGAAAGAAACGGCCAGAGCGTCACGGTCTTCCGGCTCCTCAAAGGCCTCTGCCTTGATCCTGCTTGGTTGCAGGTCATTGGCAGGGCGCAGACCCCAATGCTTCTCAGCATAGAGTCTGCTTACGCCTTTGATAACGAAACGGTCCAGGAGCCATCTGGTTCCCACCGCATAACGTCTATACTCGTTAGTAACGAGGATAGGTCCATCTGCGACCTCCTTTGTAAGGAAGTAACCGTTGCCAAGACCGCCATCCTGGAAGGCTGCATCGTACTTCTGCACGAATTCACCCAGCCAAGGGTTGAGATCGAGAAGAGTTGAGCCATCAGAGAACTTGGACTCTGAAAGAGCCCTTGCTACCGCAACTCCATAAACTGGATTGCGAAGCAGTTCTTCTGTTAACTCCTGTTGCCACCAACCCTGTACGGTTTCGTCCGAATAGGACTGACCGTCTTTCTGGCTGGCGCCAGAAAATGGAAAGGTCAATGCTGAACTAAAGCCAGCAGCAGCTACCCTAGCTTCATTTTGGCTAGGCATACTGCTATACAAAAGCTCTCTACTCACCTCTGGATAGGCGGAGTTGAGAATTTCTGCATCAAGGTCGACTGTGAGGTCGGCCTTAGCTGCCTTCAATTCCTCGTCGGTGAGGCTATCGCTAGCGATCGCCTCCTTGCTGTCTTTAAAGTAGGTGTTCTTTGCCCAAGCAACACCTCCTACTAACATCAAGACAACCATCATGGTTGCCAAGATTCTGTTCAACGGGCTGACGCCCTTTTTATTTGTATTTCTCATATTCTTCTCCTTCCCCCTGTGGGGGGATCCTACATGATACCTAGCTGCTGAAGCAAGAACTTACCAGCAACTAGGCAAGCTACAATTAAAATTACAGTCACCACTCTCGAAGGAGTAATGACTGCTGCTGCGGCTTCAAGTATGGCACTATCAGCTGCTTTTTCAATTTCCTCTTCTTCGTCATCTTCTTCGGCCTTCTGTCGAAGGAAGTGAAAGATTCCAACGAGAAGAAGACCGGCTGCGGCCGCCGCCAAGACTGAGCTAAAAAGCTCGAATCTTGCCAATAGGTAAGCATGGTAGCCGCTAATAACAGTTGCTACCGCATACGCTAACATCGCCCAGCCTAATTCTGGCTGACTGGGTGATACGGCGAGTATAGACGTTATGGTAAAAATACCAAACGCGTATACGAATACCGCAAATAGTTGGCTGTTAGGCACAAACCTAACAACCAAATAAGGCAAGCCAGTGAAGAGAAAAATCAACGCTACTAGGAGCTTTTTGAACTTCCTGCTTCTGAGCGGAGCTGCATCAGCCCCACTCTGCCTGGCATTTCTGACGAGGCCTATTCTCAACTGATTAGCTGAGAACAGACCGAGTAACATGTAAATGAAAAATATCAAAATTTTCATGTTTCCCTCCTTGGGATCTTCCGCTTTGTGCGGATTGATTTTAAGGAGGACCACGACGCCTCCCTAAAACGGTTGAGGCGCCTTGATGGGCGTCAAGTTACATCTATATAAACAGGTTCATTATTTGAACCTGAGATGATTCGGTTTTTAATGGTCGTCATTATTGGTAGCGGGGGTCAAGCCGTACCTCAGACTGATGTGATTATACTATATTCTGCATAAAATGTCAATGGTTATGCAATAATTGTGCTTATGCTTGCAAGTAGGTTGTGGGAAGATAGAGGAAATTAGTGTTTAATAGGGGTGAGATCAGGGAATAACGGAAGAATTTTTGTTATGAAAAATCCCCCCGAAATGGGGGGATAAAAGAGTTAAAAAAGAAAAAGTTACTGGCCCTGATCTTCCTGTCCTGAGGCGTCGACTTTAGAGGACTGCCGCTCATAGTAGCGTCTCTTTTCCTCTTCTGTGGCCTCACGGGTGGAAACAGCTTTGCCATTCCTCTTCTGAGAAACAAAGATCGACTCCTTAATGGTGGACCCAGGCCTCTCGAAAAATGACTTCAATGCTCTCTCTTTTGAAGTAAACATTGACTGTTTGCCCTGGTATTCCATGAGGTAACCCGGGTGGACCTCCTCTTCCATTTTGCGGGACTCTACGAGCTCCGTAAGCTGAAGAAGGAGTTGTGGGTTTTTCTCGAACCCTTCCTCAAGAAGTTGAAGAAGAAAGTCACTGGCTTCCCCGCTCTGAACAAACCTGTTGAGGTCTGCTCTTAGAGTTTTCCAGATGGCTGCCTCGGCGGCCTCTTCAGACTTCTGTGTCGGAAATACTTCCTGTACAGGAGCCTGAATCTGAACTGGAGCAGGAGTTGGATCACTGGCCAGTTTCTGAACTGGAGAGGTAACCGCAGCAGGAGTTACTTCCGGAGCCGACTTCTGGGCTGAAGCAGACTTCGAAGGCTTCTGAGATTCCTCGATCTCCTCGACTTCTTCGAAATCATCGTCGTCAAAGTCTTCTTCGGATCCGAGAACTCCCCTTTTAAAACTATTGAGGATTTCTCCCCATGAAGGCTCCACTTCTCTATTTTTTCTTTTTTTCATTTTGGACATAATTCGCCCCTTTCTGGCGCTGTCGCGCCCAAATATAATCCAAACTCTTTTATATAAAAGAGCCTCTACTGAACTATTCAGTAGACATGGATATAATACTATATTATCTGGGTTTTGTCAATGGTAGCTGACAGTTTAATAACCATATAATTCTGCTCAGTCAAGTGTGTGATTTGGATGGTTTTCTTTATGGTTATGGTAAGATAGAGGTATGGGATATGACTTTGCATTAAATGATCAAGAGCTTGCACGATCTTTTTCTTTGAGAGACGACAAGCGGGAAGAGTTTTTTCATTCTTCTGGCTATGCCGATGCGCAAAATTCGGGAAAAATTGGGGCGGCTTCTTTTGGTAAAACAGTGGTGGAGCGACAGGATTTGAACGAGAATCGACGATTTGTGAGGGGGTACGAGAATGCAAGTTTAAATTCACAGATTGCGATTACAAGGGAGCGAACAAGGGGGATGTTCGAACGTGAGCGGACGAATGCTGGCGGCATGGGGGGTGAAGGGGTGGCTGGCGATGTAAGCGGAAGACAGTACGGAGGTGGTGGGGCAGGACAGATGCTAGACTCGAATCCTAGAGGAGCGAGTGAGACTGGCGGATATCGCTATCATGATGATTTGGCGAGAAAGCAAGAATTGATTCGCGGGGGAGCAGGGCGTGAGGGGGCGAGCGCAGGCGGCAGTAGTAATGGTACGACAAACTATCGGGATTATGCGGCCGCGGCAAAACAGAGCTTCAGCCAAGAACAATCACGGGGTGGCAGCAATGCTGATGGTCGCTACGGGGGAAGTTACGGCGGCTATGGTGAAGGCGGAGGAGATTCTTCGAGAGGTGGCGGATATGGCATTGGTCGGCCACAGGGAGGAAGTGGATATGGAGGGAGCAGTATCGCAAAAAGTTTCAAGCCTGATTTTGGGATGAAGTTTGGACCAGGCGGAAAATAATTTTTGAACGAAGTTGCTGGTCTAGGCGCTTAGTTGCTGGTTTAGGTATTTAGGCTGGTTTGAATACTTTAAGAAAAATTGATGCTGATCACCTTGAAAGGTGGTTTTGGTTCTGATATAATAACTGTGCTAGGTAAGATTCTAGCGGATTTTTACAATTTGGTGGGAATAGCTCAGTTGGTTAGAGCGTCTGATTGTGGTCCAGAAGGTCGTCGGTTCAATTCCGATTTCCCACCCCATATTTTATTCTTATACTAGAGTCTGCTCATGTTTAAGGCAGTCTTTGGTTTTTGCCTTTTGACAAGTGAGTGCGATTGGAATAAAATAGATTGTAGGATTTTGCGAGTGTAGTACAACGGTTAGTATACAAGTTTTCCAAACTTGGGACGAGAGTTCGATTCTCTCCACTCGCACCAGATAAAAAGAGCTTGCTGGCTCTTTATTTTTTTGCTTATTTATAGAGGTGGCAAAGATAGGTAGATATAACGATCATAAAAAACCTAGGCTACGATAAACTAGTCTAGGTGTTTTTATTGGAGGAATTTATTGAAAGAAGGCGAAGTAAACAAGGGCGCCAACGACAGTACCGAGAATAATCATGAAAGTGATGGCGATGGCAAGTGAGATACCAACCCCTTTTGGACGGTCTTCAACGATCATGGTGCCTTTTTTGGCCGCCTTCTTAGTATTCTCGCGTTTAGCGTAAACATTTTTACGAGGCTTTGAAGTGCTAGTAAAGTCATCATTTTGCTTCAACATAGAAGCCGCATCAAAAGAGGTACTAACCTTAGAATTATCTTTGCGAGATTCAGAGAGCGGGCGCTTGACGATTTTGTCAGTATTAATGAATGGAGAGCGGCCGCCTAGGATATAGTTCATATTGTTTTCAGAGGTATCTTGAATGGACTCGGAGTTTTGATTCTGATTGCGGCTTTTGGATGAAAGTCTCTCTGGTGTATCAGAGGTTGAGTCTTCAAAAGCATCATAGAGCATATCCTCTAGATCACTATCTGAGGTAATTGAGGCGCCAGAAGTAGATAATTCAATATGAGAATTACGCGCAGACTGTACTAGTGGATCCTGTTCGTCTTGGGGAACTTGACGAGAAGGGCCGGCAGGACGAATACGACCGAAGAGTTTACGGTTTGGAGAGGCGACAACCTGAATACGAGAAGCTGGGAGAACCTTGGTATCACCGGCAGAGCGAAGGGCGGGTTTTGCCTGAGCATCAGAGACAGAGATAGTGGTTTTTGCCTGCATATCAACCGAGCGGGCTTGAATACGAGCGGCGGGGTTAGTAACTTTTTTGAATGGAGAAGTCTGGACTGGAGCGACGGAAATACGGCGAGAAACATTGATTTTCGAAGCCTCCTGTTGGCGCTGCATCTCTTGCATGGCACGCATTTTGCGATCCTGCTCTTCAATTTGGCGACGACGCGCCTCTTGTTCCATAGCTCTGCGACGAGCGGCCATTTTTTCTAAGGCTTCACGTTGGGCGAGACGCTGTGACTCAATAGCGCGCTGACGTTCGGCCTCAAGAGCACGAGTTCTCTGTTCCTCAGCGGCCTGATACTCGGAAAGCTCCTGCCTGGCAGCCTCGATACGACGTTGATTGAGATTTTTTAGGCGATTTTGCTCTTCAATTTGTTGCCTAATTGCCTCTCGGCGCTGCATTTCTTGCTTTGCAATGCGATGACGTTCGAGATCGCGATCAGTTGGCATAGAAGCAGCGGTGCGTCGTGCTGTCTGGACTGGAGCAAAATCCATGCGCCTATATGAGGCTTGAGATTGAGCCATTCTTGTCCTGGCTGAGCTTGGCTGTGAGATTCTAATTGATGTCCTTGATTCGTCTTGCATAAGCTTTAATCTATATTCTTATATATTATACTCGATTTTTAATATTTTTCACAAATAGCTTAAGTTTATTCGCGTACACGCTTGGCGGTTTCTATGATTTCATTAAAATTATCAGAAATGAGACTGGATTCTCCAACAAGTACACCATTAATGCCGGGGATGGTTAGATAGGCACCAGCATTATTTGGATTGACGCTACCACCATAAAGAAGCGGGATTTCTTCAGCAGTTTCCTGTCCATAAATATCAATTAGCTGTTCTTTAATCAACTGGATGGAGGCGGCAATTTCATCGGGAGTGGCAGGACGAGCTTGTTTAGAAGTGGAGATAGCCCAGACTGGCTCGTAGGCGATGAGGCATTTTTTAACATCTTCAGTATCAATTTCAGAGAGACCACCAAGAAGTTCATCTCGGAGTACGTCGATGGTTTCACCAAAATTGCGTTGATTTTCGGTTTCGCCAATACAAAGTATAGGGGTGATACCACTGCGAATGGCGGCGGCAACTTTTTGACTAATATCTTTATTGGTTTCGCCAAAGATAAAGCGACGCTCGGAATGGCCGATTAAGGCATAAGAAACAACACCGCGAAGTTGGGCGATAGAGATTTCACCAGTGTAGGCGCCAAAGTCTTTTTGGTAAAAATTCTGAGCAGCTAACTTGATTTTTGATTTGTTACGTTCGAGCTGAAGAGACAAAGAGGGGAGAGAAATGGCGCTGGGGGCGATGATGATTTCGAGACCGCGAGAAGGTTTAATCTTTTTAAGTAGTCGTTGCAGGTAAATTGAAGAATCACCGACCGTTAAGTTCATTTTCCAGTTGCCCATCACGTATGTTTTCATGTCTCTATTATAGCATTTTTAGATTTACTTTTGATTTTTTGTCGGTTATGATGGCCTTAAGACTAGATAAAGGAGTGAAATGAAGAAGGTTCTCGCATTTGATATCGATCAAACTTTAAATATTGCAAAAACACCGATTCCGGAAGAGATTGCGATTCTTTTGACTGAATGTCTAAATTACTTTGAGATTTGCCCAATTTCAGGACAGAAGTTTGACCAATTTTTAATTCAGATCGTGAACAGATTAATTGAGGTAGCGGAAGCAACACCAGCACAACTAAAGCATTTACATTTATTTGTAGCACAAGGGACGCAATATTATCGATACAAACCGATGGCAAACGGAAATGACGGGAAAAAATATGACCCTAAAAACTGGGAGCTGGTCTACAATTATCCGTTAACCAAAGAAGAGACTGAACTAATTACTAAGGCCATCGAACAGGCAGCCACCGAGCTTGGTTTCTGGGAGGCTAATAAGTTGCAACCTGGAGACGAGATCATCGAAAATCGTTTGTCGCAAGTGACTTTTTCGGCTTTAGGCCAAAAGGCTGGGACCGAGGAGAAGTATGCCTGGGATCCAGATTGCAAGAAACGCGAAAAAATCGTGGTAAGGGCAAAGGAGTTGGCACCAGAGTTTATGTTTGAAATTGGCGGAACTACCAGTATCAATGCAGTAAAACCTGGGATGAATAAAGCTTTTGGAATGGTGCATTTGATGGAAGAATTAGGAGTGGAGCGCGAAGATATTTTGTATTTTGGCGATATGACACAGCCTGGCGGGAATGACTTTCCAGTACTTGAAATGGGGATTGAGACGATTACAGTACGTAATCATGAAGATACTGGGTATGCATTACGCGGGATCCTTGGCGTTTTATAAAACTAGGTTATGAGGGTTATGGTATAATTAGCTTATGTTAATCGAAGGTTCTAAACTCTTAAAATATCCCATCTTAAGCCTGCATACTGCTTCTAGAATTGCGGAAGTAAAGGGCTTGGTGATCGATCCTAATTTTCTAAAGGTAGTAGCCTTTGAAATCAGCGCAGTATCATCTAGGCAAAGCTTATTTTTGGAAGCATCTAGTGTTCGGGAGTTCTCTAAAATGGGCATGATTGTGGACTCAGATGAAGAGTTTGTTGAAAAAGATGATGTAATAAAGCTAAAGGAGACGATTGATCTTGGCTTTAGTTTGGATAATATGAAAGTAATTAGCAAAAAGAAAGCTATGCTAGGTCGAATTGAGGACTTCATCATAAATACTGAGGATTTTCAAATTATGCAGCTGATCGTGAAGAGACCAATCTATAAGGCCTTGATTGACCCAGAACTAGTGATTGGCCGCTCGGATATACATGAAATTAATGACAGTGAGATTATCGTTAAAAGTGAAGAAGGCACGATTATGAAAAAATCAGGGACGCTCGATTTTGTGCCAAATTTTGTAAATCCATTTAAAGATGGAAAATATATTGCGCGCGGCAACGAAAATTCTGTCAGCGAATAGCTACTACAACGAATAGGTGCGGTAGTGTTTAAACGCCGTAGTGTTTTAGACAATTCTTTGATTTTAGAAATATTCTTCTTCAGTATTCAGAAATTGGTCGAGTTTGGACTTGATGAGATCATATGAAAAGCCCTGACGTGCAAGATAGGCGATGATTTTTTGGCGGTCTGAAGTTTTTCTCAGCTGTTTTTTGATCATCTTTTCAATTTCGACTTCTTCGTCCCGAACAAGATCACCTGAATCATTATCAATTAGAGTCTGTTCGATAATCTCATTACTAATTCCCTTGTTTTTCAGTTCTTGAATTAGTCTCTTCGTACTGATGCCTTTATTTTGATGGCGATTCTCGATAAAGTACCGAGCAAAATCCTGGTCGTTGATGTAATTTTGTGACTCAAGACGAGAAACCACTTCCTGGATCATTTCAGAGGTGATCCGGTCCGCTGGCTTTGTCGGGAGGTCAGTTTTTTTAGTCCCACGATATTCGTAAGTATTATTTTCCGTAAAGTCTATTTCACGAATTTTCTGGTTCTGGTCTCTGGTGTGCTGGCGAATTTCTTTAACTTTTGCAGCATACTCAGGGTCATTCTGTATTTTCAGCTGATGCTCTTCAAAACGTTTCCAAGAAATATCTCGACGAAGGCGTTTGCGCTCGAGATAGTCAATAATTTCCTTCTTGGAGTGAGGACGTGAAAAACAATACTCCAGGGTTTGCTGGTAGAGCTTACCGAGACCGGATAGATTGCGTAGTCTTTCAACTTCATGGTCGGTCAAGACCTGGCCCTGATGCAATTTCGAGTCGGCAAGCTCCGTAAGGGTGAGTGAAAAACTAAATTTCCCATCAAGAAAAACATTAATACGATGAGGGTCGCGAACGGCGCCACGCAGACTTGTAACAGTGGGCATTTACTTTTAAGATTCGTTTAGGTTATTTCTATTCAGCCTTGGCACTGGCTCAAATTATTTCTGGCTTTCTTCGGCCTTGGCACGAACTTTCTCTTCGATTTCAGCAAAGAGTTCAGGATTCTCTTTAAAGAGACGTTTGACGGCTTCACGTCCCTGACCAATTGTTTCGCCATTGTACTTCAAGAAGGCACCAGCCTTATCAAGAACACCATACTGAACAGCGAGATCGAGAACGTCACCAGTCTTAGAGATGCCTTCATTGTACATAATATCAAATTCGGCAGTACGGAAAGGTGCGGCAATCTTATTTTTTACCACCTTAATCTTGGTGCGGTTGCCAATGATATCTTCCCCGTTTTTAATCTGACCAATGCGACGAATATCGACACGGACAGAGGCATAGAACTTAAGGGCGTTACCACCGGTAGTGGTCTCTGGATTACCAAACATCACACCAAGCTTCATACGGATCTGATTAATGAAGATGACTGTAGCTTTTGATTTTGAAATGATGGCAGTGAGCTTTCGCATAGCCTGTGACATGAGACGAGCCTGCAAACCCATCTGCGCATCACCCATATCACCATCGATTTCAGCTTTTGGGGTAAGGGCAGCTACGGAATCGACCACGATGAGATCAACTGCATTAGAGCGGACAAGAGTCTCACAGATTTCAAGGGCCTGCTCACCATTATCTGGCTGGGAGATCAGGAGATTGTCAATTTGAACACCGATCTTTTCAGCATAAGAAGGATCCAGAGCGTGCTCGGCATCGATGAAAGCAGCTTGGCCCCCATTCTTTTGGACCTCAGCAATTGCATGCAGAGCAAGTGTGGTTTTACCAGAAGATTCAGGGCCGTAAATTTCAATGATACGGCCTTTGGGATAACCGCCGCCAAGGGCGAGATCCAATGAAAGTGATCCAGATTTGATAAGCTCGATATTAACATTATGATTTTCGCCGAGCTTCATGATGGAGCCGTCGCCGAATTGTTTTGTAATCTGTGCAATGGCTAGTTTCAGTGCTTCGGATTTGCCGTCTTGTACAGAATTTTCTTTGGTTTCTTTTGGTTCTTTGGCCATATTTTGTCCTTTATTTAGAATTAATTAATTGACCAGCAACATAATTGCGGTCGTTCTCTCTACAGAAGAATAGATAACCTTTACCTCGCTCTCTTATCTCCAGTATAACCGAAGTCGTGGTTTTTTCAAGATGAGTCTTGCGAGATATTTGATAAAGTATTGATGGATATTAAGAGTGTAGACAGATATTATCGAGTCAATATACTACTTAACGAAGGCAAATTTGTTTTTACCGCGTTTTAAGACAGATAGTGTATTGATTTCGTAGCCTAGGTCAGTGACTTTTTGACCATTAACAGAGATTGCATTGCCAGAGATCAACTGCTTAGCTTCAGAACGTGAGGAACAAAGTCCAGTTTCCGTGAGTGCATCAAGGAGAAGGATTGAGCCTGATTTTTCTGCAAGTTTTAGGGTTGGAAGAAGGAGAGAAATAGATTCAACTTCAGATTCAGAGAGAGTTTCTAGACGACGGTCGCCGAAGAGGAGCTCCGTAAGAAGCATGACGGCATTTGCGGAATTCTTGCCGTGAACAACTTCGGTAACATTTTTGGCAAGGGCCTTTTGTGCAAGACGCTGCTCAGGATGAGCTTTGTGCTCGGCGAGAATTTGATCGATGGTCGTTTTATCAAGTACAGTATAGATCTTGATGAGATATTCAACAGCCTCGTCAGCCTGATTGAGCCAAAATTGGTAAAAATCAAAGACAGAAGTAAAATTACCAGAGCCGTTATCGGAGCTGGCTAGCCAGACGGCATTACCTTCGGATTTGCCAAATTTGCGACCAGTAACGGGATCGATGATAAGTGGGGTAGACCAGACGTCAGCACGTCCACCCTCGAGACGCTTGATGAGGTGGACACCAGTAGAGGCGTTACCAAATTGGTCGGCACCGCAAAGCTGAAGATCGATACCATAAATACGATAGAGATGAAGAAAATCATAACCTTGGATAAGCGTGTAAGAAAACTCAGCATAGGAGATACCAGAGCCACCCTCACCAATACGATTCTGGATGAACTTGCGGTCGAGTAGCTGGGTCATAGAGAAGTTCTTGCCAACAGAACGAAGAAAATCCAAGAAGTTTATGCCTTTAAACCAATCTAGGTTATCAACCATGGTAAGCTCGTAGTGATCATTGGTAGGATCGCCGTCACCGAGAGTGTTGGCCGCGCCATCAGGGCTAATGACAGACTCCATCTGCTTCTTGATGCAGTTTTTATTGTGATCAATTTCTTCCAAAGTCTTAAGATCGCGCTCACCATTTTCTTTGGGATCACCAATTTGTCCAGTTGCGCCACCGACTAGGAGGTAAGGCTGATATCCGTGACGAACGAAGCAGGCACACATCATGAGAGCCGCCAGATTACCGATTGTGAGAGAATCGGCAGAAGGATCGGCACCGAAATAGAATTTTTTATTTTCACGCTGATCAATTTCTGCTGGATTTTTGATTGTGTTTTCGGCGACAAAACCGCGCCAGGCTAGTTCTTCGGATAATTTCATATCTTTATTGTAGCACAGAGGGCGCGGTTTCAAATCTTTAGTCCAATTTTTGTAATATGGGAACTATTTTTAGTTTGACTAATATAGTTTTTTACAATATGGGGACTATTTTTAAGTCGACTAATTTAAGGGCGAGTAATAGTGTCGGTGGCTTCGTAACCCTTGTCATCAGTCAAGGTGATGGTGATGGTAGATTCGGTACCTGTCATAGTATAGTTTGGATCATTGAGTCCAGACGAAGCAGACCCACTCTTTACAACTGCACCATCAACAGCGATAACATATCTTGCGGAAGAGGCCGAGCCAGCAGTTACGGTGAACTTAAGATGAGTTGAAGAGGAGATGGTGCGAGTATTAAAGGAGACGGATGGTGGGGTATATGAACAGTCATCCTCAGTGTTTGGATCATAGCCGTTTGGATCGGTGGCATAAGTTTTATTCTTGGAGATTGGGTCAATTGAATAAGTGATATCAACGTCTACGGTGAGAGCTGGAAGAGTACAGCTAGCGGCCTTCTTCTTAGTGAATTTATTGAATTTCATGGCTTCCTTTTGGATACCGTTGTTCTTACTATTGAACCAGCTTGGCCAAATATCGGTAACACCATTCACGGTGAGGGTTTGCATACCAGCGGGTTGAGCTGGTTTATCACCAGATTTCCACTTGCCATCAGCGGCATAAACCTGAGTATGGACTGGCGCCATATAGTCACTAACTACTGTACGAACAATGTCGTTCGAGCTATTCCAGAGGCCGGAACCGTCATGATTCCCGTTCCAAACAACGGTGGCGACTGCAGAGGAGTATGAGGCGATAAGGGAGTCTTTAGTAACAGCAGAGTTGGATGTAGTAGTGGTACCAGTTTTAGTGGCAGTCCAAACACCTGGGACGACAAAACCTTTAGCACGAGCGAGAGAGCCCCAAACCATGGTACGAGCATTTGCATCACCAAGAATATCAGTTATCATGTAGGCAGCTTGAGCATCGAGAGCACGCTTCCCCGCGTTATCTTCCCACTTTTCAACTACATCGCCGGAAGAATTTTTTACTTCAAGAATATAGGCAAGTGGTTTATAGACACCACCGCGAGCGAGCGAGGCGTATGCGTTAGCGTGTTCAATAGGGCGAACGTTACAGCCAGAGCCGATGGCGATAGAGAGACCAGCAGAAGTGTCAGTACAGTAGGAAAGATCACCAAGCTCGTGTGCAACCTTTAAGCTGTTTTCAACCCCGTTAATATAGAGGGCTTTGACGGCTGGAATATTAAGAGAGTTAGCAAGCGACTTACGAATTGGGATATTACCGTAGAAGGTGCCAGAGTAATTACGAAGCATACAGCTACCAGTAAATCCTGCACAGTAATACTTGTCGATATTCTCATCTTTAAGTATAGAGCCAGCACCGTAATTAATACCTTCACGCTGAGCGAAAAGTGGAGCATAATCGAGGATTGGCTTAATGGTCGAACCTGGCTCAAGAAGAGCAGTGGCGGCATTCACCTCACCATAGACTGGCTTATTCCAGTCAGCGGAGCCGACCATGGCGATAATTTGTCCGGTTTCGACATCGACGGAAGATAGAGAGATATTATCACTACCGTTACGGCTCATCAGTTTAGCACCGTTGGCCACGGCAGCCTCAGCGAGCTGCTGAGCACGGAGATCGAGGGAGGTTTTAATAGTAAAACCACCAGCACGCATGGTTTTCACACCATATTTTTCTTCAAGCTGCTTCTTTACTTCAAGAACAAAATGAGGGGCTTTAATATCTGTATAGCGACTAACTTCTGGCTGAATTTCATCTAAGATATTAACTTTTTTGGCTTCATTAGCCTGATCTTCAGTGATATAGCCCATTTTAACCATAACGTCGAGAGTCTTTTGCTGTCTAGCAATAAGGGCACTATTGGCAGCAGTATTGTATGGACTGAGGTAGGATGGATTGTTTGGGATAGAGGCAAGAAGAGCAGACTCAGCTAGAGTGAGCTCCTTGGCAGATTTTTTGAAATAAGCCTGAGCAGCACTTTCCACACCATTGCGACGGCCGCCGTATGGAGACTCGTTGAGATACATAGTGATGATCTGTTCCTTGGAATACATCTTTTCGAGCTCTAAGGCAAGGATCATTTCCTTAATTTTACGAGGAAGACCGGAAACGGTACGGTTGCTGGCTTCATCTGAGAAATAAACCTGCTTAATCAGCTGCTGAGTTAAAGTAGAACCACCCTGGACACCACGACCAGTGACTGTGGAGATGGCGGCACGGATAAGAGCAAAGAAGTTGACACCTGGGTGATTATAGAATTCACGGTCCTCGATGGCAACAGTAGCTTGACGCATATAAGTGGCAATATTTTCACCATCTGCAACGAGTCGATAATCACCATCGCCTTTATCTTCCCAAAGAAGTTGACCATTACGATCTAGATAGGTATTGACGGTGCCTGAAACTTTCATTTGATCAAGGCGGATCTCATCGAGATCTTTTTTGTAATAGAGGAAAAGGCCACCAATAGCAATAACAGAGATGAGGAAGAGGACGGCGGCAGATTTTAGGAAGAAGAAGAGACCTTTCTTTGAGAAGATAAAACGAAAAACACGCTTTGGATGAAGCCTGGCAAAGAAGCGCTTAACTGGATCTTTAGGAAGTTTGGCAAGCTCTTCTGCATCTTTACGAGCTTTTGCTTCTTTCTTGGCACGAGAGCGATAAATAAGAGATGAATATAGATTCATTTTCTGATCTTTTTTATGGAAGATCGAACGCTTTGGAGCTTTAGTTTCAGTTTTTTTCATAGTAGAAGGTTTTTCAGTTTTGACAGGTTCTTGACGAACTGCCCTTTGAGAAGAGCTAGTTGCCTTTTGGCTCGAGGTGCGAATGTGCACATGATCAGCCTCGCGATTGATCGATCGCCCCACCAGGGGGTCGCCACTAACCCTTGTTGTTTTTCCCTGTTTTTCCATAGCGGTTTTTTCTTTATCCTTACCAGTATTAACCACCCTGTCCTCCGTTTTATTGACAATTTTATATAATTATACACTTGTGTTTTAGTTACGGCAACTAAATATTCTTGCATTTTCAGTAGATTAAAACCCAAAAATTGTGAGCCAAAATGATGGACTTATATTTTTATTTTCTTTATAATGGTAATGATTATATTCTTTAGAGGTCATAAGAATATATATAACAGGAAGGGAAGGTCAAAAATAAATATGAAAAAAATTACAAG
>QWCO01001489.1_pt1 | contig 15075 bp, 13 predicted proteins | sample 1972611 | NCBI WGS metagenome assembly QWCO01 (sample SAMN09866706, study PRJNA288562) | Human oral metagenome isolate term1_saliva, whole genome shotgun sequencing... | reverse complement strand
TCTAAACTAACTTTTAACAGGGAAATATTCTTATAAATTTTCTGGCTTTCAAGGAACCAATCCGCATATTTATCCCAGATCAGTTCATAAATCGCTTCCACTGCCTCCGAAAAACGATATCCCGCCATACACTGTTCAAGTACACCCCTAGCCCTGTTAATCTCACGGCAAATCCAGTCCTCCCCCATATTATTTGTCGTATACTGATAAACCTCTGGATTAATCGAATCACTTCCAGTTTGGTGCACTGCTGATTCTCTATCAGCTCCCAGTGCTACCGAGACGTCCGTCTCAGAATACCCCTTCTCCTCCTCTTCTGCATCCACAATCCCCTGAACAAACCGTGAAATATTCCATAACTTATTGCAAAGGTTTCGTCCAGAAATTACTGAATTTTCCGAAAATGCCTGATTCAAGCCAGCCGAACGGCCACGCAAAATTCCAAGCCTGAAAGCATCAGAACCATACTGTAAGATCATCTCCATCGGGTTAATCACATTACCCTTTGACTTCGACATCTTCTTGCCATGTGCGTCCAAAACTAAACCATGCAAATACACTTCCTTAAATGGCACTTCGCCAGTCACATAAAGGCCCACCATAATCATACGTGCCACCCACGCAAATAGAATATCAGCCCCGGTCTCCATCACATTCAATGGATAAAACTCGCTACCAATCTTTTCCTCCCAGTTCGTACAAACAATTGGCCAGTGCGAAGAAGAGAACCAGGTATCAAAAGTATCCTCATCGCGCACATATTTTACGCCACCAATCTCGATATCAGACAAATTTGTTCTCGTATCAAAAACCCATTCCTCGCCGGGCTCATTCGGGTCAACCTTTTTGAACATTGGAATCGCAATCCCCCAAGGAATCTGCCTGGAAATATTCCAGTCCTTCAGCCCCTCCAAATAATTCACCAGCACCTTTTGTTTATTTTCTGGATAAAATTTTATTTCATTATTGTTTAGGTGTTCAATCGCCATTTTAGCAAGCTTCGAGGTATCCACAAACCACTGCTCTTTCAACATTGGCTCAATCACGGTTCCACATTTATAACAATGCGCCACTGAATGCTGAATCTTCTTTTCTGAGACTAAAAGCCCCGCCGCAGAAAGATCTTTTAATACTTTCTTGCGACATTCAAGTACAGTCAATCCTTCATAGGACGGTCCACAAACAGGCAGCATTTTTCCATCCGACCCAATCACCGAAATTCTTGGCAATTCATGCCTTTCTCCAACCTCAAAGTCATTCACATCATGTGCCGGCGTAATTTTTACAGCTCCAGTCCCATACTCCATATCTGCATGCTTATCCGCAATTACTGGAATTTCTCGCTTCGTCAACGGAAGGGAAACAAACTGCCCCAAAATATCAGCATAACGTTCATCTGCTGGATTAACCGCCACGGCCACGTCTCCAAACAATGTCTCTGGACGTGTTGTAGAAACTACAACAAACCCATCACCATTAGCAATCGGATATTTAATTTCGTATAGTTTACCTTCTTCATCCTTATACTCCACCTCAATATCAGCAAAAGCCGTCTGGTGCTTTGTACAATAATTAACCAGCTTTTCACCCCTATAAACTAATCCATCTTGCCACATTCTCTCGAATGTTCGATAAGTTTGTCGCACCACATTTTCATCTAAAGTAAAGGTTAGATCCTTCCAAGAACATGAGGCGCCCAGAGCCCGCAGTTGAAGCTCCATCGCTCCACGTTTTTCTTGCACAAAATCCCAGACTCGCGCGTATAGCTCATCCCGGGAGTACATAAAACGAGTCTTACCATGTTTTTCCAATTCGCGTTCATAAACTACCCAGGTCTCAAATCCTGCATGATCCGCTCCAGGCACATACCAAGTACGACGACCCCTTAATCGATAATACCTAGCTAAAGCATCCTCTGTCGCTACCGTAAGACCATGGCCAATATGTAGGTTTCCATTTGCGTTAGGTGGTGGCATCACAATTGAATATCTTTTGGATTCACGTCCGCTTCTTCCACCCCTATCCGTTTTAGCCGGCAAGAACTTTGAAGCCGCCTCCCAACCTGCATAAATATCCGTTTCAAAATCTGCTGGGTTATATGATGGCGAAAATTTCATTATTCCACTCCTTCCGTTAATTTCTTTTGCATTTCCTTCATCTCTTCCTCTGTCATCTCAACCACTTGTCCATACTGATAATCTGGGTCAAGAGATACAAGGTGTACGTGAGCATGAGGAACATCAGTACCGATCACCTTCATCAGCGTACGTTTTCCCAGAATTTTCTCCATCCGACTCGCCAATATTTTTACAGTCTTCATTACCGCCAAATAGTCTTCCATCTCGAGATCGTATAATTTATCAACCTCAACCTTTGGAATCACTAAAGTATGCCCTGGCGTCTCTGGATGAATATCCAAAAAAGCTAAGGTCTTCTCATCCTCGTAAATTTTATAGCACGGAATTTCACCCGCAATAATCTTCGAAAAAATACTCCCCATAAACTCCCTTTGTTAACTCGTACAAATTAAATTGCACCTTTCTATTATTATAACAGAGAATTACCCGTACTCTCTCTTTAAAAGAATTACATTTTATGCTATAATAATCACAATATGTCAAATCATCGTGTTGGGTTATTCTTTTCAAATCTTTTTTCTATCATCATTTCTTTTTCAGACATTTTAAAGCCGCCTTCCTCACTAATACCTTCATGGCCATCATCTTTTCTACCATCGTCTACACTACCCACATCAGCGACAGTATCCCTCGGCTCTTCTTTGGCACCTTCTTTTCTATCAATTTCACCATTTCTTTCTCCTGTCTATTTCTCATTCATCTAATAAAGCGCCAATATCTTGAGCATCACACCAAAAAAACTATTATTATCACCGATAGTAGCTCACTCGAAAAAGCAGTCTATGACATCCAAAAGCTTAATTCCGAAGATTGTGAGATTATAGGCATAACTTCACTCTCTGGTAAGCAAGCTGATCGTTTTTATAAAGTTAAAATACTCTCTAGTAATTTGAAAACACAACCGTCAAAAGATACAGACTCTTCCTCCAAAAACCCCGCACTTGAATCAATAAAACTCAAAGAACTCTCCCTCTCCACCCTCGAATATGTTAAACGACATCAAGTTGATCTTGTAATTTTTAGCGTAAATCATCTAGTTAGAAGAAAAATTGAGCACCTTATCGAAGCCTTTAGTGAAATGGGCATCGATTCTCTCATCACCATAGACAGCTTCGCTATTGAAACTCTTGAAACTAAACTTGAAGATTTTGGCACCACCAATGTCATTCGACTTTCACCACGCCTCTTCACCGATGGGGAATTACTTTTAAAACGCCTCATGGATATCGCCGGTGCTCTCGTTGGCTGCTTCATCTGTATCCTATTTAGTATAATCGTCGCACCCCTAATTTTTCTAGAAGATCCCGGACCCATCATCTTTAAGCAAAAACGCGTCGGCCGCAATGGCAAATTCTTCTATATCTATAAATTCCGCTCCATGTACCAAGATGCAGAGGCCAAACTCCAAACTCTCAAAGATCAAAATGAAATGCAGGGTTTTATGTTTAAGATGAAAAATGACCCCCGTATCACAAAGATTGGTAAAATCCTCCGAAAAACCAGTATTGATGAACTTCCACAGTTCTTTAATGTCCTAGAAGGCAGTATGTCGCTCATCGGCACTCGTCCTCCAACTGTTGACGAATACAATCAATATTCTGCCCATCACAAACGTCGCATCAGCATTAAACCCGGCATTACTGGTCTCTGGCAGGTCTCTGGGCGCAGTGAAATTACCGACTTTGAAGAGATTGTTCGACTCGATTGTTTTTATATCGATCATTGGAGCATCACCGGTGATATTAAAATTCTTTTAAAAACTTTTGCCGCCGTAGCGAGAGGATTCGAACCTCCGAGACATTGCTGCCCACACGATTTCGAGTCGTGCGCCTTCAACCACTCGGCCACGCTTCCACTTCTCATTCTATCACACCCTTCAGCTAAAGATAAATAACTCATACGTTAATACCGTCAAAATCATCGACTCGTGTCACGAAGCCCCGGTAAAACTCATTATTATCTCTATTGTGATACAATGAAGACATGAAGTACGAGCCACCTTTCTCACCTGGACAAGAAGTCTCTTTTGATGATATTAAATCCATCGTTCCTCAAGCTAGCTTCGGCGGTGGCATGCTTTATTCTAGCAATCATAACTGTCTTATTCTTCTTAGTAAACATGACTCCCTTTATGAAGATGAATGGAGGGGTAATACTTTGCACTATACTGGTACCGGCAGATCTGGCGATCAAGACTTATATTACCGAGAGAACAAAATCCTCGCTAAATCACAGTCACCCTCAAACAAACTACCGGTCTATCTCTTCGAATCAAGCAACAGAGTCTATACCTACCGTGGAGAGGTTATTCTCTCTGAAAAGCCATATCAGGCAACAAAACCAGACAAAGATGGCCTGATGCGGAAGGTCTGGATTTTTCCACTTTCGCTCGTAAATGACGACATGGCTACAAATATAGTTACAAAAGAATACATTGACGAATATGTAGAAGAAAAGAAAAAACAAGTAAAAAAACTCTCGATAGATCAGCTAAAGAACCAAGCCGTAAAGAGCAGCTCAAAAACTAGCTCATATCGTCAAGCAATCTCAAAGCAATACACTAGAAACCAAAGCATTGCACGCTACACAAAACTTAAAGCTAATGGAATCTGCGAGCTTTGCGAAAAACCAGCACCCTTCTTTGATAAAGATGGGGAACCGTATCTAGAATCCCATCATGTCGTATGGCTCGAACGTGGTGGTGCGGACAGTATTGATAATACCGTCGCCTTATGCCCAAACTGCCATAAAAAAATGCACATTGTCGAAGACGAGAACGATTTTAATAAACTCATTGCCATCGCCAGAAAACGTGCAAAAGAAAGTGGATATGGAACAGCTAACTAAAGTTTCTGCCGCCGTCATCAAAGATGGAGATAAAATTCTATTATGTCAGAGACCCAAAGGAAAAAGGCATGAATTGCTCTGGGAATTTCCTGGAGGAAAAATTGAACCTAATGAAACAGAAGAAGATTGCATCATAAGAGAGATCCAAGAAGAACTCGCTGTGACTTTAGGAAACTTAAAAAAACTCACTACAATACAAGCCGACAATGTCTCTATCACCTATTTTGAAGCAACAATCATTTCAGGGAAACTCAAAATGATTGAACATAATGACATAAAATGGGTAAATAAAAAAGAAATTATTAGTTTCAATCTTTGTCCAAACGATAAAGTGATGACCGAAAAAATCTTTTTTTAGAATACATTATTTATATCAAGCACCATCATCCAGGAGTCCATCTTTTATTTTGATCAACAAAAAGACTCCTCTAAAAATGAGGAGTCTTTTTCAAATAATTTCACTATGGTACACCCGACAGGATTCGAACCTACGACCTTTTGCTCCGCAAGCAAACGCTCTATCCAGCTGAGCTACGGGTGCAGATGTGGATATCATCTAAATCCAAGGACTCAGATGATACCCACCTAGAAATTAAATGAGCATCACGTTGCCGTGACATCCATATTATAGCATATTTAATTAAAAATCATAGAGGTGTGTTATAATTTATTTAATAAAAAGGAGTTTTATGGAAGAAAATAACACAAATAACGTAGCCAACCAACCTTTAAATACCGTTAATACCGCCGAGCCTACACCCTCCACGCCTACTCCAGAGACCTCACCACAAACCACAACCCAGTCTAGCACTGATACTCTAAAACAAAAATTACAAGAGGTCTCCAAAAATCACCTTGTCAGTTTTATTATCTCCGCTCTCACAAAGCCAACTTCTACTTTCAAAGAAAAGCTATCCGGTTTTTCTAGCTTCAAAAAGGCCTGGCAGCTTCCCCTTATCACCACTGGGCTCTTTACTATACTTTCCGTCGTCAATACCATTATTGCCAAAGTCTACACTCCAGCTCACAAATCTTTCTTTGGTAAACAAGTAGCCGCTTCTTGGAACTGGAAAAAACTCGAAAAATTTGATTGGTTCCAAACTATTTTTTCACAAATCATCGCCTATCTCGTCCCAGTTCTCGCTATCACCGCTATTTACTACATTATTTCTCTTATCTTCAAAAAGAAAAGCAACTACTTCCGTCTGTTAATCATCGCCGCCGTCTCCAGCATCCCTGCCATCCTTTCTACTTACATCCTTATGCCTCTCGGCGCTATGATTTCACTTAACCTCGGCTTCATTCTTATGTTTGCTGGTTTCGCCTACTCTTCAACCTTAATTTATGAAGGTCTTAATCAAGATATTGACTACCAAAACGATCAACGCATCTTCGCAAACACCATCGTCATTATCACCATTTACGCTCTAGCCATCATCATTTTCACCTCCTTCCTCAAACAAAGCCTTGGAGATAGTGAGTTTCCAACTCAAATCTTAAACAACCTAATGAACAACTAAATTGGTAAATATACATAATGGACAACAATCTCGACCCAAAACCAACAACTTCAAAACTCACCGGCAGCCGTGCAGGTCGTATTAAAGTACGTCTTCTCAAGACCTACTATGGCAACATCTTAAAAGATATGCGCATTATCTGCATCACCGGCACCACCGGTAAAAGTGTCGTTGCCCATTATGTTTACCACATCCTCAAAGAAGCTAATGAAAAGGTGGCCATTCTTGCCTCTGAAGACGAGATTAAGGTAGGCACCCTATATAAATTCTTTAGCGACGCCTGGAAAGCTGGCGCTGATTACTGCATCATCACCACCCCTGCCCACTCCCTCAAAAAAGACGTTTTCTATCAACTTCCAGTCTATCTAGCCGCCCTTACCGACTATGTCCCATCCAAACTTTCCGATCTCACTCCTGAAGAATACGCCGCAGCCGAAAATACTCTCTTCAGCCTCGGCCCCGATTATGTCGTACTCAATCGCGATGACAACAACTTCCTTGAATTCTCAAAATTTAAAGGCAAACAAGGTACTGCCACTTATGGCTCTGATCATTACAGTGACACCAAAATTGAACGCCGCACTCTTTACCGCAAGGGAAGCGAGGCAACTCTAAACATTGAAGGTCATCGCTTCAATGTCGCCAGCTTCCTCACCGGGGAACCAAACATTTCTTACATGGCTGCTGCTGCCACTATTGCTCATCTTATGCATCTTTCAGAAGACCAAATCATTAATGGCATCAGCAACTTCGACCCTGACCACATCACAGGATAACCCTTGTATCCTACTTGTTCGCAAAAATTCTCCCGGCAAACTTCTGCAAAAAAAATACAACCCCTCCGGTTGTATTTTTTTCAAACGCCTTTATTTCTTTATCATCTTCTTTAAGACTTTTCGGACCACTTTTAAATCTTCAAAAGGCACCGCCCCCTCAGCTCTTAAAATAGTTTTCTCATGACCCTTGCCTAGTACCAGCACAATATCATCTTTTTTTGCTAAACTGATTGCTTTTTCGATTGCCTCTTCACGGTCCAGGATAACAAACAGATCTTTTTCGCGTGTTTTACCAGCTTTTTCAGCACCTCTCGCAAATTCTTCCGCAATTAATGTCCTATCCTCATCTCTAGAGTCATCCTCTGTAATAATTACAATATCCGAATTCTTTGCGCCAATTTCACCCCTCTCTGCGCGTGTAGACTCATCACGACGTCCCGCCCCACCAAATAGAGAAATAATCCGTCTCTTTTTTCCAGGCACTACCGATTCAAAAACTTTAATAAATGCATCTGGCGTATGCGCATAATCAACAATTACTTCAAAGTCCTGCCCCTCATTTACGCGATTCATTCGACCCTCCACGCTAACAAGTGCCAAAATTCCATCCTCGATTTGTTTTCTAGTTAAACCCAATTTCAGCCCCACCGCCGTTGCAGCCAGGGAATTATGCACAGTAAACTTCCCAGGGATATGTGTCCGAATTTTCAACTTCTCGCCCGCCTCTTTCACTTCGTACTTCACACCCTCCGTAGCCAGCTCTATTTTTTCAGCCTTTAAAATACCACTATTTATACCATATGTGATATATTCATCAACATCACTTGCAAAGTATGACCAGCTTTCATCATCTTCATTAATCACCCCATACTTCGCTACTTTAAATAACTTTCTCTTCGCGTCCCTGTAATTTTCAAATGTTTTGTGGTAGTCGAGATGTTCATGTGTTACATTAGTCATCACAGCGATTTCGATAGGCACACCATATATGCGATTCTGTGCCAATGCGTGTGAAGTAATTTCAAGCACTAAAAACTCTGCTCCACTCTCCGCAATCTTCTGCATTCGTTTATTCAAGGTCTCAGTATCAACAGTAGTCATATGCTCGATTTGCTCTTCCAGCTTATCTACCCCCCAAGCCACCGTCGTCATCAAGCCCGTTTTATGTCCAGCCTCATTTAACATTTTCCAAATCATAAAACAGGTTGAAGTTTTACCATTTGTCCCCGTCACTCCAATCACGCGCATCCGCTTCCCCGGAAACTTGTACTTATGCGCCATCATCATCGCTTTTAATTTATGGTATGGAATTACTAAATTATTATAATTTGGTATTCTGTCCATTAATACAGTTTTCACACTCATTTTATACCTCTCGTTTTTCTCATTATACCATAACCACCTCTGTTAGTTTTCATTTTTGCACTGTTTTTTATTTTCTACCACCATCTCGAAAATCAAAATCCAATATTAAATTAGCACTCTCCACTTGACAGTGCTAGTTTTTTCTATACAATAGAGTACAGAACATCGAAAATCGTTTAAAGATAAGGAGGAAAATGACCCTAAAACCATTACAAGATCGTGTCGTTGCTAAAAAAGAGACTCCCGCAGAAAAAACCGCCTCAGGGTTTTTTATGCCAGGTGAAGCAAAAGAAAAACCTAGCTACGCCACCGTCGAGTCCATCGGTCCAGATGTCAAAAACATCAAAGTAGGTGACAAAATTATCTTCAAAGAATATACCACTACTGATATTAAAATTGATAATCAAGAATATCTAATCGTAAAAGAAGAAGACATTCTTGCAACCATCAACTAATTTAGTAAACCTATTATCTTAATATCAAGATTCAATTCGAAAGGAAATTATGGCAAAGAAAATTTTTTATGCTGACCAAGCTCGTGACAAAGTCTTAAGTGGCGCCAAACAACTTTACGACGCAGTAAAAGTTACCTTTGGGCCAAAAGGTCAAAATGTTGTCATTGAAAAATCTTATGGTAACCCCACCATCACCCATGACGGTGTTACTGTTGCAGAAGCTGTCGATCTAGGCAGTACCGAAGCCAACCTTGGCGAACAAATCGGTGCCAAACTCATCAAATCTGCCGCTCAAAAACTCAACAAAGTTGCTGGCGATGGCACCACCACAGTCACTGTCTTGACCTACAACATCCTAAACGAAGCCAATAAACTTATTGCCGCTGGCGTCAACCCAATGGAACTCAGAAAGGGTATCGAACAAGCTGGCCAAGAGATCATTGAAAAAATTAATCAAACCGCCGAAAAGATTGCCGGTGATAACAAAAAAGTTGCTGAAGTCGCTACCATCTCTGCTGGCGACCCTGAAATTGGTAAATTAATCGCCGACGTTATCAGCAAGATTGGTAAAGACGGTATTGTCACCGTTGAAGCTGGTCAAGGCCTAGAGATGGAACAGGAAATCGTTGAGGGCTTCAGTTATGACAAGGGTTACAGCTCACCATTCTTTGTCACCGATGTCAATCGCCAAGAAGCTGTTTTTGATAAACCTCTCATCCTTCTCACTGATAAGAAAATTTCTACCAGCAGCGAAATCCTCCCAATCCTAGAAAAAGTAGCCCAATCTGGTCACAAAGATCTCGTAATTATCGCTGAAGAAGTCAGCGGCGAAGCTCTCTCCCTTCTAGTTCTCAACAAGCTCAAAGGCGTCTTCAATTCACTCGTTCTTAAAGCTCCTGCCTTCGGTGATCGTCGTAAAGAAATTCTTGAAGATATCGCCGTTCTTACTGATGCCATCGTTATTTCTGAAGATAAGGGCATGAAGCTTGAAGACACAGAAATCTCTGCCCTGGGTTCAGCCAAGAAGATCATTGCTACCAAGGACAGCTCTACAATTATTAGCGGAGCAGGTAAACAATCCGCCGTCTCTGATCGTATTGAACTCATTAAGTCCCAAGCCAACCTCGCCACCTCTGATTACGATCGTGAACAATATGAAAAACGTGCTGCCGCCCTCTCTGGTAAGGTTGCCGTTATTAAAGTTGGTGGTGCTACTGAAACTGAGATCGACGAAAAGAAATATCGTGTCGATGACGCCGTTGCCGCTACCAAGGCAGCTCTCGATGAAGGTATCGTTACCGGTGGTGGCGTCACTCTCGTCAATCTTGCTGACCAACTTGAAGAAAAAGATGCTGGCGCCAAAATTGTCAAGAACGCCCTCAAGGCTCCTCTTCTTCACATTTTAGAAAACGCCGGACTCAATGCCCAGGCTCTCCTTGCTGCAGTTGAGAATGCCAAACCAGGCCAGGGAATTAACGTCATGGAACCTGAAAAAGGCCTCCAGGACCTCAAGAAAGCTGGTGTCATCGATCCTGCTCGTGTTACTCGCGAAGCTGTTCAAAATGCCATCAGTATCGCTGCTACTGCCATTACTATGGGTGCTCTCATTGTTGAAATTCCAGAAAAAGAAGACCAGAGCGCCAGCGGTGCCGGCATGGGCGGAATGTATTAAACTCATCCAATAAGGGCGAAATACACTAACCCCCCAGCAAATTATTCCATTAAATTAGAGAAGGCAAAACCTTCTCTAATTTTTACTATCTCTAATTTCTTACTAAAAAATAATCGCCCGTAGGCGATCATTTTAAGTTTTAACTGTCTGCTTTCTCGACAAGGAAGAGAAGTGCTTCTGCACGCGCCTCTTCACTTCCGATCTCTTTTACTGCCTCATATGCAGAAGTAATCATCTCCTTCGAACCAGTTGTTTCGATCATCTGCTTATAGACTTTGAATTTTTGCTCCGGCTGCATCTTAATTTTATCCATTAATGGGTATAGATCCTGCAACATTTGTTTTTTCACATTCTCGAATTGGTCACCAGCCACCTCAGTATTTACAACTGGTGCATTCACCTCTGCGCTTGGCGCTGTTGTCATCTCAGGCACCACGGCTGGAGTCTCCACTGCCGGCTCCGTTGTACTAGCTACCGGTTCAGGCATCACCGCAGGTGCACCTGTAATCGGTGTTGGCTCCATATTTGTCAAATCAGCCATCACGCTTGAGCCATTGCCCGCATCAATCGGATCATTAGACAAAAAATCTGGAATTGGTGGCGCTGGTGGCACTCCCAACTGGTCCTGAATATTAATGTTAAAATCTGCGTTTGAATCTGTTGCATTCATTGCGCCCGTCATTGGTGCGCCATCATTTTGATCCATTTACCCACCTTCTTTTATTCTATATTTTTTCCAGTTTACCATAACTGTTATGTTTTTTCAATTTTCTAAACTAAACTTCAAGTACAAAAATAAGCCAGTTTTTCTGGCTTATTTTACTCGAGGGTAATATACCTTAAAATCGTAATTTCTTTACAATCTTATCAATCATATCCAATTTGACTTCTTCCATTGGTAATCTATGACCAAACACATTCACGATCTCTTCACCCTTATTCTCAGGGAAATATACCGTTACAGCCGGTGAAAAACGCTTTTTTGGCATCAAAATAATCGCAAAATGTACATCGTCCTGCAATACTCCGAAAGCCTTATATTCCTCAAAAGCGTACATTTTTTCACCTTCCGTCAGCCCTTTCTCAGATAATACATACTGAATTTTTCTTGGTGGTCGTACCGAATAAAGAATTAAAGCAATCACTGACACAATAATTAAAGCCGTAAAAGTCCACCATTCAAATCGAATTGAAATCAGCGATAAAATCACACCAATAACCACTAGGCCTAGATACCACCCCATATTTTTTTCATGCGAGACATATTCCTCGGCCTCCCATTGTATCACCTCAGTATTTTTTCCCATACTACCTCAATATTCATTAGCTTTTTTAAATTATATCACAACACAATATTTCTTTAAATTCGTTCTCTAATTCTTTAAAATATGCTAAGATAGAAGAGAAGGAGAGTTACCCAAGTGGCTGAAGGGGGCGGTTTGCTAAATCGCTAGTGTGGGGAGACCTGCAGCGGGAGTTCGAATCTCCCACTCTCCGCCATAAATGATATACTACCCCCGACAAAGGGGTATTTTTTGTATTAATAGTGAGTCCTAATTATTTTATTACCATAGTTATGATTAAATTACATCACTATCATTATAGTCTATTAGAATTAGCTACTCCCACCTTCACAACTATATGACATACGATTACTTCGCCGCTAAACCTATAAGTTCGTGTGCTAAATTACCAGACCACAAAGAGCCTGCTCTATAAAGAGTATTGGGGTTACTATTATATTTTACGGCTAACCCCCTAAGGTTTTGTAGAATATGGTGCTGAAGCTTGCTGTACGTTTCTCTAGCAACGTCGTCAGAATCAAAATCTTTACTCATTTCTCTAACTAGCCCATCATAGAAACCATCAAAACGTCTTTCGTCATAGGAATCATTCGTATCTCCTTGATGTTGTATTAAAGAGTCGTTAATGTACTTCACTAGCTCTCCAGTTTGCTTCCAATCCACATGCACTTCTCCGGTAGTTTCATCTGCTCTAATACTTAAGTTTTCTAACAACTTATTAAGCTCTTCGTCAGTAGTTTTTGGTTTTTCAAGTACACTATTTGCAGTATTTTCAACTAGACGCCTTAAAACATCAGAGGATATTTCAATATTATTTTCATCACCAACCATACGACTAACACGTTTTTTAACTTCTTGTTCGTAATTGGAAAGATCGAAAACATATTTATCTAGATCTCTATAAATAGCAGAATACCTTCCATTCATTCGGTCATCAACTATACGTTGTAATTTTGTGGTTTTTTTGACATGCGCCTGTTCGTCATCTTTAGAATCATAATAATCTAGCATTGCACTCAATAGCTCATGCACACCAGGCATATTATCATGTATAAATTCCCTAGCACCATACAAGACACCTTGAAGCTCAAGGGCATCTAATCTATTTTGTTCAAATTTATTAGCATCACTAGTGGGGACCTCACGTTCAGCGCACAATAATTCATTTATATTACTCGGAGTAACCTTTGAGGTTAAAGCTGAAACGACGTAATCAGCAGCGCCATATTGGCCATAATACCACGAGTAAGCTGAGCCACCAGTACCATCTTTTCTAGTCAAAATTGATACCTCTGGATCATTTTGACGCATCATAGGAATAATATTTTTCTTTAAAGCATCTAACTTGTCTTTATTAAAATCATGAGCAAAGCAATAGCCTGATATAATTTTAATTCCATTCGTATCGCCACTTTCCGCAAAATCTTTTATACCTTGTAGACAAGCTGCTAATTCTTCAGAATTTCTAGCCCGACTCATAAAACCATCAATACTTGAAGTCGATAAATTATTCTTTGGATTCTTCACTATATATGCAGTTAAATCAAGAAATAAATCGTTTACTTCTGACGAGTAAAGCTCTTCGTTATAATATTTTTTAAAAATTGAGCGCAGATCCTCGACAACTCTTTTTTTATCATCACTTGTTGCATCTACATCATTAAACTTATCAAGTTCTTTAGTCAAATTGATTATTTCTTGTGGAGTTTTAGATAGTCCTTCTTTTAATGTAATATGATTCAGCCCAAATTCCTGTATCATTTTTGGTAAAGCTTCACTATATTGCTCATCAGTAAACCATTTAGTAACATCATCTTTTTTATTTTCTATCATTAAACTCATACTGGCTGAATTTAGCATACCCTCACCAATATAACTACGAATAGACGAAAAGACATTTGGGTTTTCTAATTTAAAGTTTATTAAGGCGTCATCTCCATCCCAATGTTCTAATTCTTTTTGAATTCGTTCTTGACGTTTCTGTTCAGCCAATTCAGCTTCCGTTTTTGATTCTTGTCCTGGCGCTTCTTCTACTACTGTACCCCAATCATTGCCATCACCCCAGCCTTCGTTGCTCCAATTATTCTCATCTTCCCAACCTTCATTACTCCAATTGGCTTCGTTTTGCTCTTCTTTATGCGATTCTTTAATTTCAGACATAAATTCTGGGAACCCCCCGGGATTTTGCCAAGACGACATGTCTTCTTCTAATAAGTCCGCCTGTTCTAGGGCATTAGACTGCGATGATTCAAATCTATTTGGGTTACCCATTACTATACCTCTTATATATAGATTTATTCTAACATATAGATATAGAGAATCGTTATCATATCTTCCAGATATAAGGATTGAGCAAGAATAAAGAAAATACTTTTATGCATCAATTTATCGTAAAGCTACTGAGACTCAACAGAAAATTGCTTTTTTCGAACATATATGGTAAAATAAGCACATCATTTAAGTAATTGCGAGATTCGATAATTTTTATGAAAAAAATTACAAAAACCTTAACTCAAACCTTAACCGGTCTTGGCGCATTGATCTGCCTCTCAACCAGTCGTGCTCTTGCCTCTGCCATCTCTATTCAAGAAGGTGCAGACGCTGCTCGTGCTGAAGGTATGCCAACCGAACTTATCGGCGACAACGGCGTCTTTAGTCGCATCACTAATACAATTCTACTCATCGTTGGCCTTATCTCTGTGATTATGTTAGTTTATGGCGGTTTACGCTATATCCTTTCCGGCGGCGACAGTAAAAAGGTCACTGACGCAAAAAATACCGTCCTCTACGCAATTATCGGCCTCATCATCTCTCTTCTTGCTTTCGCCATTGTTAACTTCGTCCTCAACTCCGTCATCGGCGTCAGCACTCCTCGCTAAATAGGACATGTTGCCTTATTAAACCTGCCCAAAAGGCAGGTTTTCTGTAGTCTCAATATAATCATTACTCATTAAAAGAACAGCACTTATCTTCGTCGCTCCTGCTCTTTTCAGCACCT
>QWCO01001131.1_pt1 | contig 15203 bp, 17 predicted proteins | sample 1972611 | NCBI WGS metagenome assembly QWCO01 (sample SAMN09866706, study PRJNA288562) | Human oral metagenome isolate term1_saliva, whole genome shotgun sequencing... | reverse complement strand
CCTCAATGGGGTGATGCTCCTGTTTGGAATGAGCTACATATGTCTACAGATTTTCCAACTTATTGGGATTAGTCACACACACTTTTTGTCCTATAACCCAGCTTTTTTGTATTGGTTTAGGGTGTATTAGCTTAATGGTTTAGACCAATCTTCTACATTTAAATGATTAACTCTTTTGAATTCTTTTGTATTGTTAGTTACAATAGTTAGACCTTTCGATTTAGCATGGCTAGCTATGAGTAAATCCATAGGACCAATAATTTTTCCTTGTGATTGTAAATCAGCTTTTATTTTTCCATATTCTTCAGCAGCATGACTGTCGAAATCGACAATTTCTATAGGCGATAATAAAAGCGTTAGTGCTAGCCTATTCTTATCTTTGGCTTGGCTTTTTTCAACACCATGCATTAATTCGGCATATGTAATTGATGAAATGCATATGTCTGATGGATGATGTTTTAAAATTTTTTGTAGTACAACTTCTGGCTCTTGTTTGATAGCATAAATACAAATATTCGTATCTAACATATACTTCATAAAGTTTCACGCTCCTGATGATCGATTTCTTCCCGTCCGTTACACATAAAATCATCTGTAAATAATGATAAGCCTGCTACAAAACCTGCCCACTCATCATCTTTTGGCATTAGTAAAACTATATTGCCTACTTTGTTGATGATTACTTCATCACCATTAAACCGATACTCTTTTGGTAATCGTACAGCCTGGCTACGGCCATTTTCAAATAGTTTTGCTGTGGTCATACACATCACCTCCTTGTTAATAAAAGTATATACCTTGATATATATTTTTACAAGTGTTAGTTTTATATAGATAACAAATAAATTTTTGCATAAATATATGAATATTTATAACTATAATATATCTAAAAGTAAAATTATGTACATTATAGATGTACATAAAATGTACACATAGAAAAGACAAATTGTATGATAAGATGAAGAAAATTTCATATAGGAGATAAAAATTGGAGTATAGTATTTGGTAAGTGTTAAAATATGAAGAATTATATTTGATGGTTAGATTTAGATGATTGTATAGAATTAGAAATGAATAGGTTGAAAAGATAGAGCGTTTTCTCAATGAAATATTGTAATTGATAATAATTGAAATTCAGATATACATCTTATTTTGTATTATCGAAAATATTAAGTTAATTGAGAATATCGCTTATAAGATCATATTGGTTTAAGATTTTTATGTCTATCCCCTCTTTTTTATAGGTTTATCTATGTTATAAATGAGAATATATTGAGAATATGGTATAATAGATACAAATATGACTCTCATATTTCGCTTGTATGGACGTTTTACTATATTTTGTATATAAGTCATCGTAAAATCACCTAAATAGCCCGTACAGCGCAAATAAATGAATTTTAGCCTAAATTACATACATATAGTTAGGAGCACCGATGAAAGAAAAATATGATGTGCCTATCGCTAGTGAATCTGAGTTTGTTGAATATATGCTTTCACAAATGGCAGCATTTGGATTGCCGTGCACAGAACAGCAAGCAAAGGATTTCTACGTGTACTATGCACGCATGATTGAAACAAATAAATATCTCAACCTGACGGGCATTACGGACATGAAGGAAGTCGTGGTTAAGCACATGATTGATTCCCTATCCTGTTATGATCCGTCGATAATCAAATCTGTTTCCTCTATTATTGACGTCGGTACTGGTGCAGGATTTCCTGGTATCCCGTTGGCCATCTATGATAGGACCTTGCACGTGACCTTGTTTGATTCTCTCAAGAAACGACTCACCTTCCTTGAGTCCGTTATCGATGAATTGCAATTGACGAACTGCAAGACCTTACATGGACGCGCTGAGGATTTGAGTCATCAGGACTATCGTGAAAGCTTTGATATCGCTACAAGCCGTGCCGTTGCGAGATTACCCATCCTATTAGAATGGACCGTGCCTTATGTCAAACAAGGCGGCTATGTTATCGCCTTAAAAGGCGCCATCTATGAAGAAGAAATCGGTGAATCCCATAAAGCCCTTAGCACACTTAAAGCATCCATAGAAGACGTAAAAACCGTGACCTTACCAACACTGGACGATAAACGAGCCATCGTGTACATTAAAAAAACAGGAAAAACACCTGGGAAATATCCGAGAAAACCTAAAGAGATAAAAGATAAACCGCTATAAAAATAGACCATCCCAAAAGCCGATACGCTACTGCGCTTCGCGGAGCCCGAAATTGTTTTTGGAATGGTCTATTTTTTTACAGTATAACAAGACAGGGAACAAATCAATTTTTGATTTGTTCCCTGTTTCTTCTTTAGTTGTATATTCTTTATCACGTGTAATGGATTTAACAATAAGAAAAACGGAATGCTCACCCAAAACCGACTTTGGCCCTGCGAAGCCCGAAGGGCGTAGTCAGACCCGGCCGGTGGAGGTTTTGGGTGGGCATTCCGTTTACTATTGTATTTAAAGATTACACGTGATCAATAATATGCAAAGTCGTATCTATATCATTAAGTGGCATGATATGTACGCCTGCAGCGATTTTTTTTATTTGTTCTAGTGTTTCGATGGCGATTTCTGTACCGGCTTCTTTGCCGCCTTTTTCTACGCGGTCAAGGATGTCTTGGGTAAGGTTAATTCCAGGCACTTTTTCGTGAAGGTATGTTGCCATTTTGAAGCTTTTAAGAGGAATCAAACCAAGCATAATAGGTACATTGAATTCGGACATCTTATCGATGTAGCGTTTAGCTTGTTCTAAATCATAGATTGGTTGAGTTTGCACGAAATGTGCACCATTTTTGATTTTAGCAGCTAGTTTTTGGCGCTCGATTTCTAAATCAGGGGCACCAGGATTGCCTGTAGCGCCGATGTAGAAATTCGTTGGCTCATCAAGGTCGTTACCAGCAAGGTCTTTGCCTGCATTTAATGTCTTAGCAATGTTAAGTAGGCCCATGCAGTCCACTTCAAATACGGATTGTGCGAATGGATGGTCGCCATGGTCCGGTTTATCGCCTGTTAGTGTCAAAATATTATTAACACCAAGCGCTGCAGCACCGAGTAATTCAGATTGTAGACCGATGATGTTGCGGTCACGGCATGTGAGGTGGAAAATCGTTTCGATGCCTTCATTATGTTGTAATAAATAGGACAAGGAAATAGGGCTCATGCGCATTTTAGACATAGGGCTGTCCGCAATGTTAATCGCGTCAACCTTGCCTTTTAGGCGCGCTGCTTGTTCAAAAACCTTTTGGGCAGAACTGCTTTTAGGTGGGTCCAATTCAACGGTAATGGTGAACTGGCCGTTTTGGTGTTTCTCTCGTAATGTCATCATATACCTCTTATCTATTTTATGTATGGTTAAAGCCTCATATGCGTTATGTGAGCATTATTTTAGGCTTTCACCATGCGTATTATCTATATTATATGCCTAGATTAGCCATTATTTCAAAGTTTCAAAGAAATCGTTCGCGTGGTTTACCGCCGCGATGCCATCCTTGGCGTAAATATCTGCGCCCGCTTGGTCAGCGTAATCTTGGGAAACTACGGCGCCACCAACCATGACCTTCGTTTTAAGGCCTGCTGCGCGAATAGCAGCGATGGTATTGTCGATTTGAGGCATTGTGGTAGTCATCAAGGAACAAATGCCTACGAGGGCCGCCTTGTTGTCCTTAATGGCCTGTACAATAGTCTCAGGCTCAACATCCTTGCCGAGGTCAACGATCTTATAACCGTTGTTTTCGAGCAAAGCAGCTACGATATTTTTACCTAAATCGTGAATATCGCCTTTAACAGTGGCTACAACAACGGTTCCTTTATCTAGACTATCGCTGGCTGGGATGATTTCTTTGATAGTGTTGAAAGCAGCCTGCATCGTTTCCGCAGCGAGCATAACTTGTGGTAAGAACAGTTTACCGGAACCAAATTTATCCCCTACTACGTTCATGGCTTCTGAAAGCCCTTTTTTCGTGATATCCAATGGGTCGATGCCGTCAGCTAATGCTTTTTTTACAAGATCAATAATGGCTTCTTTTTCACCTTGTTCTACACAAGCGCGGATATTGGCTAATGGATCATTGCTATCAAAGGATGCTTTATCTGGACCTTTTGGCGCCGCATTGCCTGGTGCTGTTGTTTCGTCTTCGTAACCATATTCTTTGATGAATTCAGCAGAACCTGGGTCCCAACCAAGTAATGTAGTGCTCGATACGAATGCTTTTTTAGCAGCGTAGTTGAGCGGATTCATGATTGGTGTAGTCAAACCAGATGCAAGTGCCATGGTTAAGAATTGGCCATTTAGATATGGGCGTTGTGGCATGCCAAAGGAAATATTGGATAAGCCCATAACAGTTGGGAAGCCGAATTTTTCTTTATATAATCGCAATGTGCTAAGCGTTTGTCGTGCACTATCTTCACCGCTAGCAAGTGTTAATACCAATGGGTCAAGTAAGAGGTCGTGTGGTTGTAAACCATAACCATATGCGCGATTTACGATGCTTTCAGCCAAAGCAACGCGATCCTCAGCCTTTTCAGGCAAATCGCCACTGCAGATTGGCAAGCAAAGCAATGCAGCGCCATAGCGCTTAGCCAATGGCATAACGTGTGTGATGGATTCCTCTTCGCCGTTTACAGAGTTGATAAGCGCACGGCCTGGATAGTTTTTAAGGGCTACTTCCATCGCTTTAGGATCCAATGTATCTATGGATAATGGCGTTTCTACAAGCATGGACAATTCAAAGATGGCTTTTTCCATTAAAGGTGTTTGATCCATACCGGCTACACCCATGTTTACATCGAGAATGTCTGCGCCAGCTTCTACTTGGTCTAAGGCGTCGCGTTTTACGCGGATGAAAGAACCATCGCGTAGCTCTTGTGCAAGAACTTTACGACCTGTTGGGTTAATGCGTTCACCGATAATCAACGGTTTAACATTATGACCTAATTCAATCAATTTTGTACGGCTTGTAATCACCGTTTTAGGCTCAATATGAGCACGTTCCTTAGGTGTATGTGCTTTCACAGCATCAGAAATCGATTGGATATGCGCTGGTGTTGTACCGCAGCAGCCACCTACATAACTGGCACCTGCATCGACGATTGGAATCATCAATGGGCCCATGTCTTCTGCTGAAAGCGGGAATACCGTTTGTTTGTTAATAAGCTGTGGCATACCTGCGTTTGGCTGGCAGATGATTGGTAAATTAGTAATGCTGGCGATTTTTTCGATAAGCGGTGTGATTTGTTCAGGTCCAAGAGAACAGTTAATACCGATGATATCGGCCCCCATTGCCTCTACGATTGTAGTAGCAACCTCTGGTGGTGTGCCTGTAATGGTACGACCGTCTTCACTGAAAGAAAATTGACAGATAATTTGTACATCTTCTTTTGTCTTGCCTGCTGCTTCACGAGCATCCAAGGATGCTAATAGAGCGGCACGCATTTCTTGTACGTCGATAATCGTTTCGATAATGATGAAATCAACGCCACCTTCAATCAAGGCTTCTGCTTGTTCTCTATATGTATCGTAAATGGAATCAAAGCTCATATTACCTAATGGTTGTAAAAAGCGTCCTGTAGGGCCCATAGAGCCGGCTACACGAGCAGATGGCTTGAACTCTGCAATTGCTTCTTTTGCAACCTTTACAGCTGCTATATTGATTTCTTTTACACGATCTTGTAAATCATAGTCTTCTAACTTAAGGCCGCATGCGCCAAATGTATTGGTAGTGATTACATCACTACTATGTTGTAAATATTGTGCGTGGATATTCTTTACCACTTCTGGTCGTTCCACGTTAAATAATTCTGGGCAATAGCCCTCTTCTAGGCCTGCTGCTTGGAGCATTGTACCCATAGCGCCGTCAAAAATGTACATGTGAATCATCCTTTATGTATTGGAATGTAGGTCGCCAAGGACATTCGTCCTCCACCGCCTTAACGGTCGTCGGCCGAGGGCCTAGACCTGGCAAAGTCGGTCTCAGAACCTTGGCGACCTACATTCCAATTATTAATACTATAAATAGATTGTTTCACGTGAAACATTTTTGCTTGCACATGGGTACAATGGTACGGATGTACAAGGTGATGTTTCACGTGAAACATTGTGTGTCAAAATTTATTCTGTTGGTTGTGCTTTCATAGATATACCAGATGTTTCAGCTGTTGTTTTGCTTGTTTCTGGCTTTGGAGTTGCTGCTTTTTCTGGAAGTTTTCTTGATTGGCAATCTTTTTGTGAGCAAGAGCTGCAACCGCGTTTTGTTGTTAAGCATTGATCGCCTGGCATTAAACCAATAATGGCTGTTACGGATTTTCTTGGAAATAACAAGTAATTTTCTGTAACTTGTAGGCCGATTTGTTCGGTTTTGATGATTTTACCAAGTTGTGGTTGAATTTCTAAAGGCCAGTTGCCATAGCCTGGGCTAAAACGCCATGTAGGTGCATAACCTTGTTTCTTAGCAATATTATTGATTACCTCGTTAACTTGGTCAGCCACTTGTTCAACTGCAGTTGTTGCAGCCGCGTCTAACAATAGGCCTACTGTATAGTTGCCTTGTTTGAATAATTGCTCACTACGTCTTTCGACGTCTTCGCCGACCGTAACACCTAGCACATACACCTTTGTTGATTTTTCAAGGTGCTTTTCAATGATAGAGCCTTCAATTTTGAGCGGCGGATTACTTAGGATAACTTTGTTTTCCGCATCGTAATCATATTCTTGATAGACACCCTTTGGTGTCGCTAATAATTGAATTTCTTTACAAGCTTCGTCGACAAATTTTTCTGGAAAATCTTCGGCATGACGAAGTCCTGCGTATCGCTTTACTTCATCTTTGTTTATGACGGGAAGCATTCCGTTATAAATGGGCATGAGAAACGCCTCCTTTGATTAATACATTAATTATAAGATTTATAGATAGAATGTTAATCCTATTAAAATACTGTCTTTTATAAGTATAAATATATCTATAAATACTGTAAAGGCTATAGCTTCATATAATTTATTAAGGTGCGTCCATAGAAAAAAGTTATATGCATTTGTTTTGTGCCTAGTGGTGTTTGGTAATTCAAATATAATTTGCAATTAACTAACATAATGAGTTGATATATATTAATGAGACATGTGTTTTTTGTGATTGTTTCACGTGAAACATTCCAATATGTTTTTAGATTTTGTTTGAAAAACGATGCTTATACCTATAAAGTTCTATTTCTTTTGCGTGCCCTATGTTATAATGAAATGAAATATTTTTGAACGTAAAGTCGAGGTGAATTTTGTGGGCAAAGTAATAGCTATTACTAATCAAAAAGGCGGTGTAGGCAAGACTACAACATCTGTTAATCTCAGCGCTTGTTTAGCTGATGCAGGCAAAAAGGTGTTGTTGATAGATTTGGATCCGCAGGGTAATGCTAGTTCTGGATTAGGCATTGAAAAAGATGATTTAGAATTATGTATTCACGATGTGTTGATAGACGGAGAAGATATTACTAATGTGATTCAACCTACAATGCTTAAAAAGCTTTTTGTAGCGCCTGCAACTATTCAATTGGCTGGTGCTGAGGTTGAATTAGTAGCCGTTGTTTCACGTGAAACAATTTTGAAAAAAGCTATTGCATCTGTGCGCGAAGACTATGATTTCATCATTATTGATTGCCCGCCATCACTTGGTTTGCTAACATTGAATGCTTTCACAGCGGCAGATAGCGTACTAATTCCTATCCAAACTGAGTTTTACGCATTGGAAGGTGTTAGCCAGCTGGTTAAGACGATTACTATCGTGCAACAAACTTCTAATAAAGAACTCGTAATTGAAGGTGTGTTGCTCACCATGTTTGATGGACGTACTAATTTGTCTGTCCAAGTGGCAGATGAGGTAAAATCGTTCTTTGGCACTAAGGTGTATAAAACAATTATTCCTCGAAATGTTCGCCTCAGTGAAGCACCAAGTTATGGGGAACCGATTATTGTGTATGATCCGAAATCAAAGGGTGCGGCTGTTTACACTAAATTAGCTAAAGAGGTTATTCGGGATTCAAAGAAGACAAAATAAGGTAGTATATATACCAAATATAATGGTATTACCTATAACAATATTATAATTATGTAATGTAAGCACAAACTGTATATTGGTTTGTGCTGCATTTTATATATGCGGTGTGAAAGTACTAATAGATTGGGGATTATTATGGCGATGAAACAGAAAAAGGAACGAAAAACATTAGCAGCAATGATGGGCGAGCAGTCCATAGAAACGGCTTTGCCTGAACGTGAAATTCACGAATTGCCTATAGGGGATGTAATTCCTAATGAGGATCAACCACGTAAGAATTTTGATGAACAAAGTTTAGCTACTTTGGCTGAATCTATTAAAAATCTAGGCATTTTCCAACCAATCGTTGTGCGCAAACAAAAGGATAAATACCAAATTGTAGCTGGTGAGCGCCGTTATCGCGCTGCTTTGATGGTAGGCTTAGAAACAGTTCCTGTAGTTGTAAAAAACTATAATACAGAGGAAATGACAGAAGTCGCTTTGGTGGAAAATCTCCAACGTGAAGGTTTGGATCCAATCGAAGAAGCTTTGGCCTATCAAGGGTTGATGAATACATATAAACAAACCCAAGAAATGATTTCTGCACGCCTTGGCCGCAGCCGTTCTTATATTGCCAATATGATGCGCCTTTTAAAATTAGCAGCATCTGTGCAAAAGGACTTAATTGGAGGTGATTTGACCGTTGGTCAAGCACGACCTTTGTTGGCTTTGCGTAGTGCAGCGCAACAAGTTGAGGCTGCAGAGCGCATTAAAGAGGGCGAATTAAGCGCCCGCCAAGCAGAGCAGCTTGTAAAAGCGATGATGTCTAAAAAGACAAAGTCAAAAGAATCTACAGAACCTCATAATACAGCTGAGGTTCGTGCATTAGTTGACCGTTTAAAATTGAGCTTAGGGTCTCCTGTATCTATCAAATTCCGAGCTGGTAAGAAGGTACAAGGTAAGATTGAGATTGCCTTTAGCTCTGAAACTGAATTAGAACGCCTTATTGCGTATATGGATGCTCAAGAGAGCACAGATGATGAAGAAACAATGGAGTTTCGCGTATAATGGAACAAACACCAAAGGCTAACCGCGTTCACATCGGCTTTTTTGGCCGTTGTAATGCGGGGAAGTCGACCTTAATTAATATGCTAACGGATCAACCTGTATCCCTCGTGTCTGAGGTGGCAGGCACTACGACCGATCCTGTTAGCAAATCTATGGAAATACTACCCTTAGGTCCCGTGGTTATTACCGATACGGCGGGTATTGACGATACATCCGAATTGGGCGCTCTTCGCATTGAAAAATCCGAAGAGGTTATAAAAAAAATAAATCTCGCTGTCTATGTATTGCGCGATGACGAAGCACCAACGGCCGATGACATGATGTGGCTTAATAAATTGAAACAAAATAATGTGCCTATTGCATTATTTATCAATGAAATTAACTCTTCTGATAGTGAAAGCGCTCATGACAACGATAGCAATGGTAATGAAAGTAATGATACTAACCTAAATTATGTAGATGCTTATCCCGATTTGTCAGCTGTTGCCACTGTTGTAGGTTCTACGGATTTTACATCGAATCGTGATCGTCTTACATTACTTGACTTACTTGGTGGTTTAACACCGCTCGATGTAGAAGGCGAGCAATCATTGTTGCAGGGGTTAGTTAATCCTGGGGATACTATTATCTTGGTATGTCCTATTGACTCAGCGGCGCCAAAGGGGCGGTTGATTTTGCCTCAAGTACAGACCATTCGCGAAATTTTGGACCATAAAGGGCTTGCCTTGGTATGCCAAACAGAAGAACTACCGACCATGCTCAGTAAGCTTTCACAAAAACCAAAACTCGTCATCACTGATTCACAAGCCTTTGAGGCGGTAAATGCGTTGACGCCTGCTGACATTCCGTTAACATCATTCTCTATATTGATGGCGCGGTTCAAGGGCAAGTTACAGGATTTAGTGACGGGGGTGAAAGCCCTTAACAATCTAAAACCAGGTTCGCGCGTGCTCATCAGTGAAGGGTGTACGCATCGTCGCCAATGCGATGATATTGGAACTGTTAAAATTCCGATGTGGCTCAAAAAGAAGGGGCATACGGATTTACAGCTTGAATTTACCAGCGGTGGCGCGTTCCCTAAGGACGTGAGCGGTTATGATCTTATCATCCACTGCGGGGCGTGTATGTTGACGCGTCGCGAGGTGTTACGTCGCATCGATTGTGCCGTTGTGCATTACATGGTATACTAGAACGTGCTATTAGTCCGTTTATGGACGAATTAGATAGAAAGGGTTTTGAATGTTAGAATCTATACAACCCTATATCGGTGTATTAGGATGCGCATTAGCCGTTATTTTATTGGTATATTGCATCATCCTTCACATTAGATTGGGGAGCTTAACGAAGAAGTTCAATTTCTTCATGCAAGGTGAAAATGGGGCTAGCCTAGAACGTAAACTTTCAGTAGAAATCACTGAAATTCGCGAGGCCGCAAAGGGATTGCAGGATATGATTGAGGAACAAACTCAAATTCGCAATATCCAAGGCAATACATTGCAAAAAATCGGCTTTAAGAAGTATAATGCATTTGATAACATCGGCAACGATTTGTCCTTTGCTCTTACATTGCTTGACGGTAATAATAATGGGGTTTGCATTTCCAGTATCTATGGCCGAAATGACTCTCGTATTTTCAGCAAACCGATTGTGAAAGGTAAAAGTCTCGTTAATCTTTCACAAGAGGAATTGGAAAGTTTAAATGAAGCGCTTGGGGAACGTACGAATGAGGAAGCGTTAGCGAGCGTTATCCATTCTCAATAGGCAAATCACTTTACTGTGTTCGCATAGAATGCACATGCATGATGAATTGAGGAATGATTAAAAGTAAGGAAGGCATTTTGAAAGTACCAAGTATTTTGAGTTCTGTAGTGTCTCAGAATGGTGAAAATTGCACCATTACATTGAGTCATAAACAAGCGAAGATTGTAGCTGTAGTAGCTATTGTCTTATTTGTAGCAGCACTTGTTTTATCCATTTGGGGCATTGCACGACAAGCAGAAATCGTTCAATTGCGTCAACAAACACAATTGCAAACAGAACAATTAAAACTGTTACAACAAAAAACAGAAGTGTTGGATAAGAAAATCCAAAACTTGAATCAAATTAGTGAAGAAAACAAACAAATGTTGAAGGGTGCTGAGTCTGGTACGCCATCTCAAGGTGGTAGCGATGGTTCTGACCCAAAGCAGGAAGCCGCTAGCGATGAGACTAGTCCCACGCTAAGTGCGGCGCAACTTTCAGCAAGACTATCTAAATTAGATAAGGATGCACAAAAATTATTAGTTAGCTTCTACACGATGCGCAACATCTTGCGTGACGGTGGGGCTCAAGACATTGCTGCATTGCAACAATTGAACTACACCACAGGTTCTGGTGGATATACGAATAGTACAACACCAAGCATCTGGCCAAGCAAGGGCGTTATTACATCCCCTTATGGCAGCCGTGTCGATCCTGTGACCGGCGCTGCTAGCGCATTCCACGAAGGTGTCGATATCGCCGATGATTACGGCACACCTATTGTTGCTACCGCAGCGGGTACCGTAACATTTGCAGGCTACACCGAAGGCGGTTATGGCAACCTCGTAGAAATTGACCATGGCAACGGATTTGTGACCCGCTATGGCCATAATAGTGCCGTTCTCGTTACACCGGGCATGACCGTTAAACAAGGCCAAGTTATTGCCGTTATGGGCAGTACTGGTAAAAGTACTGGCGCACACGTACACTACGAAGTGCGGATTAATGGGTCCGCGGTTGATCCAATGGTATTTTTGCCAATTAGTAATTAAATACGCTATAAGACGGGATACCCCCTGTTCGAAAGCCGACACGCTACTGCGCTTACGCGGAGCCCGAAGTCGTTTTCGAACAGGGGGTATCCCTTTTGGCGTATTACTAATTACTAGACTGGCGGGAGAGGGGGAAGCTACTGCGCTATGCGGAGCCCAAAATCATTTTCCGGAGGGGTCTATCTTTTTCTATCTAAATTTAGCAGACTAATTGGCATAAAATATCATTGCATAACTTAGCATAAGGGAGAAGTCCGAAATTATTTCTAGAGACCTAGTATATGTGTCTAAAAAAATAGAACAGACGTGTTCTAATTTTGAGTGCCTAATATATGTGTCCTAAAAATAGAACAGGCGTGTACTAATTCCCGGGACCTAGTATATGGGTCTGAAAAAATAGAACAGGCGTGTTCTATTTTGAAAGATCCACTATAAGGAACCTATCTAACAAGTATTCATCACTGCTCCTCCCAAACGGTTGGGTTGGCAGGAGGTTCATATACTATAATTGTTACATTTTATATGTTGGTGGTATAGATATCACATGTGGCATAATCTTTTTTGCTGATAATAATATCCATTGGTGGTCGCATTGGTGCCTGTTATTTTATAAGCATACGCAATTGAAGTGTTACATAGTAAGGTGGTGATGGGGTTCTACATCCGACTTTGGCCCTGCGAAGGCCGTAGGCCGTAGTCAGACCTGGCCGGTGGAGGATTTAGGGCCCCATCACTACCTTGTTCGGCACCAATGGGTAGATAATATAATGGGTATCTTAATCATTTTAATAGATATTATTATCTTATGCATAATTAGGATTGGCTTTCATGTGATATCTATTCCTTTTCATCTATAAATATTGTACAATTAAGGTATATGAACGGAGGTATATCTATGAAGGCCTATGTACAAGTTTATACCGGCGAAGGCAAGGGTAAAACGACGGCTGCTATCGGCCTCGCTATACGTGCTATAGGCGCTGGCAAAAAGGTTCTATTTTTACAGTTTATGAAGTCTAAAGTGTATAGTGAACATAATATTTTACCGACCCTCAAAAATATTACATTAGAAACTGTAGGTAAACCGTTTTTTATCATCAAGGAAGGCATGAAGAGCAAGGATGAGCTCGCCAAATGGGGTGATGAGGTAGTTGTATTTGAATCGGGGAATCCACCTAAGGATTATGTAGCGCTTATTGAAAAGGGTTATGAACGCGCGTTAGAGGCTGTTTCTAGCGGCGACTATGATTTGGTGATTCTCGACGAATATAACATGGCTTTGTTCTTTGAACTCATTGATTGGAAAAAGACGGCGGCTCTATTAGAGGCTCGCAATCCGGAAACAGAACTTGTGTTTACGGGGCGTGGGGCACCGCAAGAACTTCTTGACGCAGCCGATCTTGTCACTCGTCGTAGTGCTTCTCATCGTAGCGCTGATCATGATTATCCTACTAACGCCAATCACATATAGCATCGAATGGAACGGCAGGACGCCGTACCGCGTAGAATTATCGGTTAAATGGCTGTGGCGCGTGTTGTCGCTGCATCTCGCATATTTCCAGGGCAAACCATTTTTTAAAGAACTTTATTTATTAGGTATACAGAAAATAGGCCCTGTGAAAGAATACGACGAATGGATTCAACAACGGGTTGATGATGAATATCAGAAGGCTGTTGACGAATTTGAAAATGATCCGATGGCTGCGCAAGCGGAAGCGATGATGAAAGCCATGCAAGGCGGTGGTCAGGGCAGCACTGAACCGGCTGAGTCGACGACTGCTGGTGTTTCTGGTGAAAGCCTAGATGCTACGCGCAGTGCAGGGCAATCTTCTGATGAATCAGGTAAACAAGTTCGCGTTGAGCGTGTGGATGCATATAAGGATGACAATAAGGGCGCTGAAGCGCGGGCTGCACAATATGATTCCATCCGCGATAATCCGACGATGAAACCCGATGATGAAGTGGTGGAAAAGGTCACTTTCAATAGTGATGGCACCGTAAAAGAGAAGGTATTTACGAAAATAGACGGCTTGAAAGATAGCGTAAAATCGCGCTTTCAGAAACCAGATCCTAATGATCCTGTGGCCAGTTTTAAGTCGAAAATTCCAACCTTCTGGTTTATGAAACATGTGACGAATACTGAGTTGTGGCGTCAATTATTGCTTGTTTCTAAGCGGTGTTATGACCATTCAAAACCACGAGATATCGCCGTAGAAGGGCGTATCGGCATCGGAGATCCCTTTAAGGGCGGCATGCTTGCTTCGATGTTGTACAGCATCTGGCCTGAACAGATTGATAACATCGAGATTGATTATTTGAATTGGCATTTAGAAGGCAGCGGCCATATTAAAGGGCGCATTATCCTAGGCGCGTTGGCATGGCACGGCACGCGATTCGTGCTTTCACAACCAATGCGGGCACTCATAGCTGAAACGGTTAAGGTCGTTTGGGTTAAGCGCAAAGAAAAGAAAGAATTAGAACGATTGAAAGCGGAACAAGCCGCTAACGCATAGTTGACATCAGTGGAGGTACTACGATGGAGAACAGTAACGTAAAAGAAAATTTGGAAGTCCTTTTTGAAAAGTTCAAAAATATGATTAAGGTGGAAACGGTTGTAGGGGAAGCGGTGCAAATCGGCGATACTACATTGGTTCCATTTGTGGACGTAACATTTGGTTTTGGCACTGGCACAAACCACAATACATCTGGCAAGAACCATGAATGTGGCGGCGGTGGCGGCGGTGCTCGCATGGAACCAAGTGCTGTGCTCGTTATCAAGGGCGAACGCATCGAGTTATTCAACATTAAAGGCAATCCTTACAGCAACAGCTTTGATCGCCTTATTGGCTTGGTGCCTGACCTAGTGTCCAAATTGAAATCCGATAAATACATCTATCTTAATGACGAACAATAATAGATAGTAAATTTTTAATAAGGGTTCATGATGAATTCATGGGCCCTTATTATTATTTAATAGTATACAATCTAATTATTAGATGCTATATCTTATCTATGATTTTTGAGGGTTTTTACTTGTGAAAGCAAGTTAGATTTGATATAGTAAAAATAGTGCATTACATGTTTGTGTAATGAAACTTTACTGTTCAGGAGGATCTCAAATGAAATTAACTAAAAAATTGACAACATTAGCTATCGTTGGTGCTATCTCCGCTACCACTGCTGTGGCAAGCGCTGCTAACATTGGTTTAGTGCAAATGAGTCAAGTTGTAAATAGCTATCCTGGTTACGGTGCACTCGATATGAAAATGCAACAAGTAGATGCACAATACCGTCCACAAATTGAAAAGAAA
>QWCO01000587.1_pt1 | contig 15309 bp, 9 predicted proteins | sample 1972611 | NCBI WGS metagenome assembly QWCO01 (sample SAMN09866706, study PRJNA288562) | Human oral metagenome isolate term1_saliva, whole genome shotgun sequencing... | reverse complement strand
CTGCGGGGTGGGCAGCTTGCCCAGGCGCGACGCAATGGCCGCCAGCTCGGCAGAGCCCAGGAACACGTTGGTGTTCTTGCCCAGCCGGTTGGGGAAGTTGCGGGTACTGGTGGAGATGACGGTGGCCCCTTCGCGCACCTGGGCCTGGTTGCCCATGCACAGCGAGCAGCCCGGCATCTCGGTACGCGCACCCGCGGTACCGAAGGCGGCGTAGTGACCTTCCTTGATCAGCTCGTTCTGGTCCATCTTGGTGGGCGGTGCCACCCACAGCTTGACGGGGATGTCACGCTGGCCGCCCAGCAGGCGGGCTGCTGCGCGGAAGTGACCGATGTTGGTCATGCACGAGCCGATGAAGGCCTCGTCGATCTTGGTGCCGGCCACGTCGGACAGCAGCTTGGCATCGTCCGGGTCGTTCGGACAGCAGACGATGGGCTCCTTGATCTCGTTCATGTCGATCTCGATCACGGCCGCGTATTCGGCGTCGGGATCCGCTTCCAGCAGCTGCGGATTGGCCAGCCACTGCTCGACCTTCTCGATGCGGCGTGCCAGCGTCTTGGCGTCCTGGTACCCGTCGGCGATCATGTTCTTCATCAGAATGATGTTCGACTTGAGGTACTCGATGATCGGCTCCTTGTCGAGCTTGATCGTACAGCCGGCCGCCGAGCGCTCGGCCGAGGCATCGGACAGCTCGAAAGCCTGCTCGACCTTCAGATTGGGCAGACCCTCGATCTCCAGGATGCGGCCCGAGAAGATGTTCTTCTTGCCGGCCTTGGCCACGGTGAGCAGCCCCGCCTTGATGGCGTAGAGCGGAATGGCATGCACCAGGTCACGCAGCGTGACGCCGGGCTGCAGCTCGCCCTTGAAGCGCACCAGCACGCTTTCCGGCATGTCCAGCGGCATCACGCCGGTGGCGGCGCCGAAGGCCACCAGACCCGAACCTGCCGGGAAGCTGATGCCGATCGGGAAGCGCGTGTGGCTGTCGCCGCCGGTACCCACGGTGTCGGGCAGCAGCAGGCGATTGAGCCACGAGTGGATGACGCCGTCACCCGGACGCAGCGCCACGCCACCGCGGTTGCTGATGAAGGCAGGCAGCTCGCGGTGCGTCTTCACGTCCACCGGCTTGGGATAGGCGGCGGTGTGACAGAACGACTGCATCACCATGTCGGCCGAGAAGCCCAGGCAGGCCAGATCCTTCAGCTCGTCGCGGGTCATGGGGCCAGTGGTGTCCTGGCTGCCCACGGTCGTCATGCGCGGCTCGCAGTAGGTGCCCGGACGGATGCCCTGCCCCTCGGGCAGGCCACAGGCACGACCGACCATCTTCTGCGCCAGCGTGAAGCCCTTGCCGGTATCGACCGGTGCCTTGGGCAGGCGGAACGCGGTGGACGCCGGCAGGCCCAGGGCCTCGCGGGCCTTGGCCGTGAGCGAGCGGCCGATGATCAGGTTGATACGGCCGCCAGCCTGCACCTCGTCCAGCAGCACCTGGCTCTTCAGGGTGAAGTCGGCAATCTTCTCGCCGTTCTTCTCGATGCGGCCCTCGTAGGGGAAGATGTCGAGCACATCGCCCATCTCCATCTTCGAGACGTCCACCTCGATGGGCAGCGACCCGGAGTCTTCCTGCGTGTTGAAGAAGATGGGGGCGATCTTGCCGCCCAGCGTGACACCGCCGAAGCGCTTGTTGGGCACGTAGGGGATGTCCTGGCCAGTGGCCCAGATCACGCTGTTGGTGGCCGACTTGCGGCTGGAGCCGGTCCCCACCACGTCACCCACGTAGGCCACCAGGTGCCCCTTCTTCTTCAGGTCCTCGATGAACTTGATGGGGCCGCGCTTGCCGTCTTCCTCGGGCTTGAAGGCCGCGTCGGGGCGGGTGTTCTTCAGCATGGCCAGGTAGTGCAGCGGGATGTCCGGACGGCTCCAGGCATCGGGCGCGGGCGAGAGGTCGTCGGTGTTGGTCTCGCCGGGCACCTTGAAGACCGTGACGGTGATCTTCTCGGGCACCTTGGGACGGCTGGTGAACCATTCGGCGTCCGCCCAGCTCTGCATCACTTCCTGGGCCTTGGCATTGCCGGCCTTGGCCTTGGCGGCCACGTCGTTGAAGAAGTCGAACATCAGCAGCGTCTTCTTCAGGGCGTTGGCAGCCACCCCGGCCACTTCGGGATCGTCCAGCAGCTCGATCAGCGGGTGGACGTTGTAGCCCCCGAGCATCGTGCCCAGCAGCTCGGTGGCCTTGGCCCTGGAGATCAGCCCGACCTTGATGTCACCATGGGCGACGGCAGCCAGGAAGCTGGCCTTGACCTTGGCGGCATCGTCCACCCCCGGCGGCACCCGGTAGGTGAGCAGATCCATCAGGAACTCTTCTTCGCCGGCAGGCGGATTCTTGATCAGCTCGATCAGCTCGGCGGTCTGTTTGGCATCCAGTGCCAGGGGAGGAATGCCCAGCGCCGCGCGCTCGGCAACATGTTGGCGATACTCATTCAGCATGGACTTCTCCTAAGGCCATCATCAATCCGTAACGGGTATATGGGGACGATTCCGCGCAAGCCGGGATGCCATGCTCCGCCCTGTCCAGGTACGGAGAGCGCCCCACCTGCGGCAACTGCTGTCCGCCCGGTCGACGGAACCGGGGCGCACGATGGCCCCGTACAGCAGGAAATCGCCCTGGCCCGACCAGACAGGAGTCGTCACCCGCCGGGAGCCCGAATGGCGCGCCGTGCGCCATCTCCGGGGCTTTCCGGGCGGTTGCGCCCTGCCTCGGGAGCGCCCGAGGCCTGGACCAGCCTGCAGCCCTGTTATTTCTGCAAGTGCTGAAATTGTACTCGCCGCACCGCACCAGGGCGTAGCATGGACAGCAAATGGTTTTCCCCTATATCCCCTGAAAACCCGCACCATCCGCCAGTCGGCAGCCATTCGCCCCTGAACGGCATGCCAAGAAAAGCAGTAACGAGAATGATTATTTAATTCTTTTATGAAATGGATTGATCCGGATAATCGAGCACGCCGAACGAGCCCACGGAAGACGCCGCGGGAGCTCCGCACAGCCCTCGCTGCCCACGGACAGCACCGTGATACCTGAACAGCCCTCACGCCGATGTCTCCAGGTCCCTGGCAGGCGTAGACCGTGGCCAAGGGGCAGAGCCCCCCAAATAACGAACAGGGCCGCCTCGCCCACCCGCACCTGGGTGAATGAGACAGCCCCTGAACGAAGGCAGCCCCTGCCTCGCCGGCAGACCCGGCAGACGCAGTCCGCTTACTTGAACTTCTGCGCCAGCTCGTCGAACTTCTGCCGGATGGACTGCGCGAACTCTTCCAGCTTTTCCTTGCGCGCCTTGCTGTTCCGCGCCTTCAGCTCGGCCGCTGCACGGGCGTGCAGGTCAGCCTGCACCTCCAGCGCATCCTCTATCTGCTGCTGGATGGTGGATGCGTCCCAGCGCACCACCAGCGACTTGAACCTGCCGAAGAACTGGTCCAGCGGTGCCTCGGACTTTTCCTGCGCCAGCGCAATGATCGCCACATCGCCGTCATTGAGCTTGGCCGCCACCGTCTCGAGCAGCGTGGCCTGGGCCAGCGCCTGGTCGGTACTGCCCGTACTGCCGACCCAGGCCCCGACGCCAGCGCCAAAAAGCATGCCCAGCGGGCCGCCCAGGATGCCCAGCACCGAACCGATCAGCGTGCCGGTGATGGTGTCGTCATCCACCTGCCTCAGCGGATCGAAGGCATCCACCGGCGTGATGACACCGTTCTCGTTCTTGACCAGCGCCGCCTGGGCAATGCGCGTGTCGTCATTCTGCGGGAAGGCCTTCAGCTCCACGAAGGCCTGGTAGGCCTCGCTGGGTACCTCGAACAGGGTTGCCAGTACGTGTTCCATAATCGTGCTCCTTCTTGTGTGAATGATAGTCCCTGCCCATCAGCAGGCAGGCCGGATGGTACCAGGATCGCTGGCGCCTTTCCTGCCAAGGTACCCCATCCGTGAGCGGCCCATGGCCAAGGGCCTGCATCCCGGCGGGGTTTATGACCGGGCGGTCATCAATCGTGCCAACAGAAGATGCGACCGAGGCCGCACCATCAGGCTGGCTGGAAACCAGCCGAAGGGCGGATCACCGACAGCAGCACGCAGTCCTCATGGCCGACATTGATGGCACCGTGCGTCTGCTCAATGCCGACCACCACGCTTTCACCGGCATGGATGGTGCGCCGACTGCCAGCCGCATCATCTATCAGATCGGCCTCGCCGTGCAGCACCAGCCAGATGTCCTCACCGCTCGGGTGCCGATGCGGCGGAAGGTTGCCCTGCGGCGGAATCTGCCACAGCACGAGATTCATGTCCGTACTCTGATGCAGCACGGTACGGACTGCCTCTGTCGGCCGGTCCTTCAGGTATTGGCTGATGTTCAGGATCTGCGGGACTTGAACGGTCGCGCTCATGGTCGTTCTCCTTCATGGACGGCGGCGTCGTGACCACCTCACCTGCATTTTGCCACACGACAATGCCGCGGGGGCTCCATGCGCCCAGCCACATGCATCATGGCATGCAGCCCCCTCATCCAATCACGCACCGCGGCAGGCCTCCTTCCGCGCACCGAAAGTCACGGCATATCGGCCAGCTTCACTTCCTGCGACACCGGATAGCCGCGCATGGAGCCGCGCGTGCCGTAGCCGGCCACCGAAGTGCCCGTCATGCAGTCGTCGCCCATCATGCCCTCGGCATGGCAGTCGGCGTAGGCCAGCGTGTCGATCTGGGCCTGCGTCAGCGGCAGCAGCGGATCCTTCGTGTTCACGAAGATGCGGGCATAGGCGTTGCCCGGATTGCTGGCCCGACGCTCACCGTGGTGGTAGCCCCAGTATTTCCAGCCTCCGGTGCCAGGCGTCCAGCCATCAGTGCCGGCATCACGCGGATCGTCCGACAGCGTGTTGGTGTGCTCCAGCAGGAAGCTCGTCACCAGCAGGCCATCACCCGCCGGTGCGGCGATGCTGGAGAGCTGATGCCGCAGTGACAGCAGCGGCATGCCATCCGGCCAAGGCTGCTTCGGCTGGTTGTTGCCGGCCATCACCTCGCTCAGCTCGCCCGACAGGTCGGACACGGTCATGCGGGTGGCGTTGTAGCGGAAGCTGCCGTGGAACTCGGTCATGTCATGCGCATAGTCGGGTTCGCGGAACTTCGCCACCACCGTGTAGCGACTGATGACATCCGCCGGTTCCGACGCGGGGCTCGTACCAGCCGCATTGGTGACGGACAGCGCAAAGGCATGTCCCGTGCAGCCACTGGCCGGACAAGGAACCGTCACCGGCAGGGTCTGCGCCTGCACCGTGATGCCGGCAGGGACCGAGGTCACGGTATAGCCCGACGCCACCGCACCACCGCCCCGGACATGGCCGGCCGTCACCAGTACGGTGCCGTCCTGCGTCCCCCGACGGGCCGTCACCTTTTCCGGTGCCACCGGCACCGTCACGGCACCGGCTGCGGCAATCTCGAAGCTCTGCGTCAGGCGCGTCCCCGTCTGGCCCGAGGCCGCATCACGCGGCTCGGCCGCCACGGTGCAGGTTCCTGCCGCCAGCGCCGTCACCAGGCCACTATCGGCATCGGCACGGCACACGGTTTCGGTCAGGCTGCTGTAACGCATCGGCCGATCAGTGCTGGCCGAGACCGTGACGGTGGCACTGTCCCCCACGGTCAGCGATGGTACGGCACCGAACTGAATATTGGACTGCACGGTGATCTGCTGCTGTGCGCTGGCAGAAGCCCAGGTGGTGTCACCCGCCTGACTGGCCGCAATCACGCAATTGCCTGCGGCACGTGCTGTCACCTCCCCACTGTCGGCATCCACCGTGCAGACACCGGTGGTCGAGCTGTTGTAGCGCACGGCCAGACCTGAGCTGGCCGTGGCCGACACCTTGGCCGTTCCGCCAGGCTGCAGGGCAGGCACTTCGGCAAACTGCAAGGATTGCGGACGTGAGCCGATGACCGGCCCCCGCTCTCCGCCAGGCCCTTCTGCGCCCCCGCAGGCGGCCAACACGGCCAGCATCACCACGGAAGCCCCGGCCAGGGAGAACGTGCCGACCGTGAAGCCCTTCGGCCGGCTTCCGGTTTCATGGATTGCCAAGCGCGACCCCGAAGACACGCCGACACCATCGTCATGCACTGCCCGGATGCTGCTACCGGAACGATATGAATCCGTCATGTCTGTCCCTCAGAACTTGTAGTTGAAGCCGACGTAGACGGAACGCCCATGTCCGGGCACCGCCACGCCCCACGGCACGGTGTTGAGCATCATCGAACTGCCCTGGCCCACGTAGGCCCCGCCCAGCGGCAGCGCATAGCCGCGGTCCAGCAGGTTCTCGATGCCCAGATCGATGCCGAGCTGGCCGATCTCGTAGCGCGTGCGCAGATGCAGCAGGCCGTAACCGGCCGTGCGGATCTCGTTGCGCACGGCAGAGCGCCGCGTCTTGGAGCGCACGCCTTCCCATTCCAGCGTGCCGCTCCATTCGCCCTCGCCCACGGTGCGCCGATGCTCCAGCCCCATCCGGAGATTGGCCGGCATGGTGTTGTAGAGGCCACCGCCAGTATCCAGGTTCTTGCCATGCAGCCAGGCCAGCTTGCCGCTCAGCGTGAGGCTGCCAGCATGCGGACTCTGGGCCAGCAGCCAGTGACCGGACACGTCGGTACCCAGCAGGCGTGCATCCTGGTTCACGTAGCGCAGCAGCACGAACTCGTTGTCGGCCGTGGTGTTGCCGCTGCGGCACTGGCTGGCCGAGCAGCGCTCGGCATCCACGTAGTCCGAGATGCGGGTCAGGTGCGCGCTCACCGTCAGCCCCCAGCGCTGCTCATCCTCGGGATGATGCCAGTTGCCGCTGACACTCAGCGTGTGGGCCACTTCCGGCTTCAGGTCCGGATTGCCCAGGTAGCCGTTGCCGTCGCCCAGGAAGTTGTTCATGCCTGCGGCCATGGTGTTGGTGGACCATGGATAGCGCTCGTACAGGCTGGGCGAACGGGTCTTGCGGGCCACGCCCATCTCGTAGCGATGGCCCTTGGCCGGTTCATAGCTGGCCAGCGCGCTGAAGTCCCAGTGACGGTCATGCCGCCGGCGGCTGATCGAATTGAAGGCCGACGCATCGTCCGACCAGGTGGGCAGGCCGTTGTAGCCCCGCACCGGACCGGCGTCGGTACGTACCTGCGTGTGCCGCAGCCCGATGACGCTGCTCCAGCGTGCATCCCAGCTGCGCTCCCATTCGGCATAGGCGCTCAGCCGGTTGCGACGCCCGTCGTCGATGTTCCAGAAGTCGTTCGGCGCCATGCCACCGCTGGCCCCGACGGGCGGCCACCAGTCATACAGCTGGTAGTACAGGGCCTCCAGCCCCAGGCGCACGGTATCCCGCTCGTTCAGCATCCAGCTGGCCTGGGCCGTGGCGCCATCGGTACTGGCGCGGGTGCGCATGGGCATGCCGGTGCCGTAGCTGTAGCGATCCTCACCCATGTCCATGCGGTGGCGAATGCGCTGGTTCCACAGGCGCACCTTCAGGTCCCCCCAGGAGAACTGCCCCCGATAGCGCAGACCGGCCAGCGTGGCGCGGTTCTCGGTCATGTCCATGCGCTGGTTCGGGAATCCCTGGAAAGGCATGTTCTGCCAGCTGAAATCGGTCTCCAGCAGGTGCATGCCACTGCGCCAGGCCGCCGCCATCCGATGGTTCTGCACCCGGAAGCCGCTGGAGCCCACCTCGTCGCCCGGCAGCACCCGCCCCTGTTCGCGGCCGGTCTCGGCCGGCTTGAAGTCCTTGCCCGCACGGTAGTTGCGTGCCCGCGCGTAGGAGCCTTCATACTCCAGATGCAGCCGCTCCGTGGCGTAGTGCGCGCCCAGGCTCACATCCACCCCATGGCCGTTGCTGCGGTAATGGGTGCCCACGTGGCCACCCAGCAGGGGCTTGCCGTCCGGATCGGCAAAGCTTGGCGGTGCGGACTCCACCTGGATGCTGCCGCCAATGCTGTCGCCCCCTGCGCTGACCGGCGAGATGCCTGCATAGACACGGATGCTCTCCACCTTGGCCGGATCGATGTAGGACAGCGCCGGGTTCATGTGGTTGGCACAGGCCGCCATCAGGTCCATGTCATCCACCGTCAGGCGCAGACGCTCGTCGGCCAGGCCATGGATCACCGGCAGTCCCGACACACCACCCGCCCCCTGCACGTCCACGCCGGGCATGTCCTTCAGCAGGCCCGTGGTGTCCGGCGTGGTGGCACGACGGCGCGAGATCTTGCCCGAATCCGTCACGCCCGATCCAGGCAGCGACATGTTGGGGGGCTGCACCTCGAAAAGGCGCAGCGCACGAACGCGCACCTGCGGCAACTGCACGGTTTCGTCCTGGGCCTGGGCCGTGTCGCCCACTTGCCCGGCGTCCTGCGCCCAGGCCGGCAGTGCCAGCGCACCCAGCGCCGTGGCCAGCAGCGCAGGCATCCGGGCCACGGAAAACCTGTGGCCCGCATCGCCCCTGCGTCTGGCGGCTTTCTTCTTGTTCATCGTCATCGGTCGATTCCTCGTCTGTCCTTCATGGGCGGGATGCGGCGTCTTTCCGGAAAGGATCGGAAAATGCCGGATCGCTCAGGAACGTTTCATCCGTCAGCGTCTTCAGGAAGGCCACAATGTCTGCGCGATCCTGCGCCGACAGGCCCCGGTCGCGAACGAGCGGACTCTTGTGCGGGTTGGCACGTCCATCACCGGCCCGCGGACCACTGGTGATATTGCGTCCACCACCGGCCATGATGGCCACCGCCTCCTCAAGCGTAGCCACCGAACCATCGTGCATGTAGGGTTCGGTCACGGCCACGTTGCGCAGGCTGGGCACCCGGAAGGCCCCCATGTCGGCTGGATTGGCGGTGATTTCCTCGACGCCGGTGTTTTCTTTCGGGTAGTCGCCCCGACCGTTCAGGTTATAGAGCCCGATGTTGTGATACCGGACCTTCAGCGTCGTGGTCTCGACGCTGACGAACTGGTCATCGAAATTGGGGGGTTGATGGCACTGCGTGCATTCGGCCTTCTCGAACAGCTGCCGGCCACGCAGCTCCTGCGCCGACAGTGTGGCCTTGCCCTGCAGGTAGCGGTCATAGCGGCTGTCGGCCGTGACCATCGTGCGCTCGAAGGCGCTGATGGCCTTGAAGATGTTCTCCCAGGTCAGCGGGTCGCCCTTGGCATCGGGAAACGCCTGCTGAAAGCGCGCCGGATAATCCACATCCTGGGCACTGGCCAGGCGCTTCAGCACCTCCTGAACGGAACTGTCGTTCACGCCCATCTCCACCGGTTCGGTACCGAACACGGGGTTCGGGATCTGGGCCTCCAGCGACATCAGCACCGGATTGGACCAGGTCTGTGTGGCATGCCAGGCCACGTTGCCCAGCCCCATGGAATTGCGGGGATGCTGCACGTGGGTGATGCCGCGCGGACGGTCCTTGCCATCGGCAAAGGCACGTGCCTGTTCATGACACGAGGCACACGACATGGTGCCGTCACCCGAGAGGCGCCGCTCGTGGAACAGGTAGCGCCCCAGCGCCACCTTGGCGGCATTCATGGGGTTGTTCGCCGGCACGCGGGGGGCTGGCATGTGCGAAGGAAGCTTCCATTCCCAGGCGTCAGGCGGGCTGTAGGCCGGATAGGTCCAGTCCAGCACGGTGGGCGTGGCCACCTTCCCCTGACTGGCACCTGCATCCTGCGTCGTGCCGCTGTCCGAGGAGCTGCCTCCTCCACATCCCCCGCAGCTCAGCAGCAGCACCAGCATGGCACCCGCTGCACGTCGGGACACCTCACGCCGACATCGGCGACCGTCGTGCAATGGCAAACGGACGGGCAGAGCATTCATGAGAGACCTCCTGCAGTGACACGGGCCACCCCGCAGGCAGCCCGGACAGGGGAAGCGACCCACTTCGCTTCCCCTCTTTTCCCTCATGCGGCATGCTCACCAGGGTGGGCATGCCCGCATGAAGTGACAGCAACGCTCAGGGCGTGACGGCCTTCAGCACCTTCTGCGTCTTGCCGGCCACGGCCACGCCGGTGCCGCTGCCATCGACTTTCCAGTCGAGCGCCAGGGCATCGAAGGGCTTGGCGCAGGCCGCATCGGTTGCACCGGACATGCAGCCGCCCGCACCTTCAGCCTTGCTGGCGATGTCATAGTTGAACAGCGCGCCAGCATCGAAGGCCACGACCTGGCTGGCGGGGTTGAAGCCTGCCAGCGTGACGGTGACCCGGTTGGGAGCCTTGCAGCTGGAGATCGGCGTACCTTCGGCCGGGTTGCCCACGCAGCCGGTGGAGCCCAGGTGCAGGCGCACGGAACCCTCTTCGGCCTTGCCGTCCTTCACCTCGGCCGATTCCCAGGCCGAGGGATCAACGTTCTCGTTCTGGTCGAACTGGATGTTGGTGAACTTGCGGCCACCGCGCCAGTTCCAGGACATGGACGGATGAACGGCGTTCTGCAGCACACGCGGCGTGGTCGCGTCAGCCGCATTCAGGTGGTTCAGCTCGAAGGGCACGCCCAGCGTCATTTCCACGCCGGTATAGCTGCCTGCCGGCACCGTGCCTTCGATGACGGCATTGGTGGCGGCGGAACCGTCGCACTCACCCACGCCCTTCTGCTCCAGGTCGATCAGGCTGACGGTGTTCTTGCCGTCGTTGCTGGTGTAGTTGTAGTCGTTGGCCTGCTTGAGCTTGAGGGCCTCACGGGTGCCATCGGCCTTGATCAGGCTGACGTTGGAGATGTAGAAGCGGAAGTCCTCGATCTGCACGGCACGCTGCTTCGTGCCCAGCTTCGTCGTGCTGGTGCAATCGATCTTCTCGGTACCGTTGTAGGCCGCGAACTTGATGCTCACGTCACCCGTGGTGCCGGTCTGCCAGCTGCCACCCGTGGTGCCGGTGGTACCCGTGGTACCGGTCGTACCCGTCGTGCCGCTGTTGCTGGTAGCGGTGCTGTTGTTGTTGTCATCGCTGCCGCAGGCAGTCAGGCCGACGGCGCAGGCCAGCAGCAGGCCGGCGTAGATGGGGGTCTTGGCGAAACGTTTCATGAAATGACTCCTTTCCTTGGAAGGATGAGAATGGATGGAAACGATGCGAGCGAGAATGGCGACAGCCAGCGGACGATCCGTTTCGCACTTGCGAATCCGGAGTCCGACCAACAACAGACAAGCGATCAAGGCACGCCCGGGACTGGGTGCTTGCCCGGAAAGGGTGCCGATGCTTCAGGCAGCCGCAGCAGGCTGCCCAGCGGGAGGCCCACGCGGGTGCGCGGGCGCAATCTGACGGGCAACGAGCGTCACCCGGGCGGCAGGCACTTGCACCATGGCAGGTGCCATGACGGCGTCGAAGGCAGCCACCGGCATGGGTGGCGCCAGCAGATGAACCAGGACCACGCATAGTGCGCAGTGATCCAGATGAAGCCCGCCCTCATGCGAACCCTGGGAAACGGGCTTTACCGGGCCATGTGCGGCCCGATGATGGGAGGGAGCATCCGGCGGTTCGACAGGCTGCCCGGATGCTTCGTGCGGCATGCAGTGATCCATCCACGCGGCCTGCACGACGTGCCGATGGGACAGGCCGTGAGCGGCTTCATGGGCTGCCAGGGCGCGCGACACCGTAGGCGCGAGCAGGGCCAACCCGAAGACCCACAGGGTAAGCCAGACCAGCCCACGATGACAAAAGCCGCGACGGTTCATGCCGATGATGCCGATGGAAACGGCGCGGGACGCGGGGCGCCCGGCCAGCCTGCAATACCTGAACGATGCACTGCCATGCCAAGCCATGTGACATGGCCATGCGTCAAGCCCCTTGACGTGGCATGACAGCTTTCATGAGCCTCCTTGGACGAAAGCTGGATACAACATACCAGCCTTCTGATGTGAAAGATTATATACAGCTTATGAACTTGCACCAGCCCGCCATTCATAATGACATCTGTTTCGGGTTGGGCGACAGAAAAACGCCCGAAGAATGTCACGAAAATCCTGGCAATGAAAAGCGGATCGACGCCCTGTCGATAAAAATGTCAGGGTAAACCCGTAAGCTTCGCACCCCAAAACCCCTTGCAGGACAGGCCTGAACGCCCTCCCCGGAAGAGAGGCACACAAAATAAAAGCGTCCGTTCGGACATATTCCATCACGGACGCGCAAGCCAGAAAAAGCAAGGCCCGATCCTTTTCGGAACGGGCCATCGGATTGCCTCCACGGCTGTCGATCGATTTTGCGCCTTTTAAATTGATAATGCGCAAATTAAGGTATCAGGCCGTCTGACTCACCTTCGACGTCCTGGGCGATGCGTTCTCGCTCTCGATGCGGGCCAGCACCTCGGCCAGTCGCTGCTCGGCCCATTCGTTGCCGATCTGGCAGGTACCGGCATACTGGTGGCCACCACCGCCGAAGCGCGTGCACAGGTCGCCGATGTCGATCGTCGAGGCCGTGTTGAAGATGGAGCGGCCCAGGGCAAACACCGTGTTGGCCTTCTCGCGCCCCCACATCACATGCAGCGACATCGTGCAGTTGGGGAACAGCGCATAGACCAGGAAGCGGTTGGCCGCGTAGATGATCGACTCGTTGCGCATGTCCAGCACCACCGTGTTGCCCTGCACGTGGGCGCAGCGGCGCAGCTGCTCGATGGCCTTCGATTCGTGCTCGTGGTAGCAGCGCACGCGTTCGGCCACGTCCGGCAGCGCCAGGATGCGACCGATGTCCATGGAGCGGCAGGCATCGACCAGCATCATCATCAGTTGCAGGTTGGAGATGCGGAAGTCATGGAAGCGCCCCAGACCGGTACGCGGGTCGGCAAGGAACCCGAGCAGCGTCCAGTCACGCGGATGCAGCACGTCGGCCAGCGTGTACGAGGCGCTGCCTGCCTTGTCGACGGCAGCCATCAGCGCCGGCGAGAAGTGAGGGAAGCGACTCTCGCCTCCGAAGTGATCGTAGATCACGCGGGAGACCGAGGCCTCGCCCACCCCCATGACCAGGTTGCTGTAGCCCACCCTGGGCAGCACCCGCGACCCCGGCGCCTGGTAGTCGAACACCTGACCGGCCGTGGCCACGTAGGGCAGGTTCACCAGCATGTCGTCCTTGTCCACGTGCACCTTGCCGTCCTGAACATCCTTCGGATGCACGAACATGACGGCATCGACCACGCCGATGTCTCGCAGCATGGCGGCGCTGACCAGACCATCGAAGTCGGAACGGGTAATCAGGCGGTAGGGTTCAGTACGCATGGGAAAAACCTGCTTCTGCTCACGGTGCAGCAACGTGCACCACCAATTGGGCAGTATCTTCCCTCTCGGGCAGGCTGAATGCTCCTGGCCGATATGCGGCCACCCCGTCCGTACCGGCGGCCCGGCATGGTGCACCGCCACAATCGCCAGGGCCCGCCCCCCGGGTTTTCACCGATAGGGCACGCTCCGTGCTGCAGAGCACCGTTAAGATTGTCTGATGCCCAAGCACGCCATCCCCCATCCCCCTTCCGCCACGCCGTCCAGCATGCTGGACGGCGACAGCCTGCCGGCCACCCTGGCCCGCACCATGCTGGCCGGCTTCAATCGGCACTACGGCCTGTTCCGCTACAACGCGCAGCAGGCCAAGACCTGTTTCGAGAATGCCGCCTGGCACCGGATGCGACGGCTGGCCAGCGAGCGCATCACCTTCTACGACCAGCGCGTGAGCGAGGCGGTCGAGAAGCTGCGCGCCCAGTTCAACACCGACAGTCTGGCCGACGACGTCTGGGCCGAGGTGAAGCAGTACTACGTGCTGCTGCTGGCCGAGCACCAGCAGCCCGAACTGGCCGAGTCCTTCTTCAATACCGTCAGCACCCGGCTGCTGCAGCGCCAGTATCTCCACAACGACTTCATCTTCGTGCGGCCGGCGGTCTCCACCGAGCACCTGGACGGCACGCCGCCCTCATTCCGGGTCTATTACCCGGAAAACCGGCCCTGGAAGGAGGTCCTGCGCCAGGTCCTCATCGACATGGGGCTGGCCTGCGGCTACCGGGACATCGAGGATGACCTGCAGAAGGTGATCGACGCCGCCCCCACCCTGTTCGGCGAGCAGGCACCGCGGGCCATGGATTGCCAGGTGCACGTGCTGCGCTCGCTCTTCTACCGCAACAAGGGCGCCTACCTCATCGGCCGCATCGTCAATGACGGCGAGGTGCAGCCCTTCTCGCTGCCCCTGCTGCGCAACGGCCAAGGCCGCGTGTTCATCGACACGGTGCTGTTCGCACCCGAACACATCGAGGGGCTCTTCAACTTTTCGCGGGCCTACTTCATGGTGGACATGGCGGTGCCGTCCGCCTACGTGCGCTTCCTGCGGTCACTGATGCCCACCAAGCCGCCAGCCGAGCTCTACACCATGCTGGGCCTGCACAAGCAGGGCAAGACGCTCTTCTACCGCGACCTGCTGCAGCATCTGCACGAATCCACCGACCATTTCATCGTGGCCCCCGGCATCAAGGGTCTGGTGATGGGCGTGTTCACGCTGCCCTCGTTCCCGTATGTCTTCAAGTACATCAAGGACGTGCGCCGCAAGGACATCAGCCGCGAGTACATCGAGGACCGCTACCACCTGGTGAAGAACCACGACCGCGCCGGCCGGATGGCCGATTCGTGGGAATACTCGGACGTGCCCTTCCCCAAGAAACGGCTGTCCCCCGAGCTGCTGGCCGAGCTGAGAGCCACCGCCCCCTCACTGATGGTCGAGGAGGGCAACTGCATCGTCATCCGCCACCTGTACATCGAACGGCGGATGACCCCGCTGAACCTTTACCTGGAACAGCAGACCGACGAGGCCGCGCGCGAATATGCCGTCTATCAGTACGGCATGGCCATCCGCGACATGGTGGCAGCCAACATCTTCCCGGGCGACATGCTCTACAAGAACTTTGGCGTCACCCGCCAGAACCGGGTGGTCTTCTACGACTACGACGAAGTGCAGTACCTCACCGACTGCAACTTCCGCAAGGTGCCCGAGCCGCGCACACCCGAGGACGAGATGGCGTCCGAACCGTGGTATCCGGTAGCACCCAATGACGTGTTTCCGGAAGAGTTCAGCACCTTCCTGCTGGGCAACCCCCGGGTGCGCCAACCCTTCCTGAAGCACCATGCCGAGCTGCTGGACCCCGTCTGGTGGCAGAACCAGCAGGCCCGCATCCGGCAGGGCATCCTGGACGATGTCTTTCCCTATCCCCGGCGACTGCGCTTTTCCCGGGTCGACGAGGACCCCGGACGCCCCGCATCACCCCAGAAGCCCGGACGCTGAAGATCCAGGGACGCCCGACACAGGAGACAAGCACACATCATGGATTCCGACCCGATCG
>QWCO01000673.1_pt1 | contig 15380 bp, 15 predicted proteins | sample 1972611 | NCBI WGS metagenome assembly QWCO01 (sample SAMN09866706, study PRJNA288562) | Human oral metagenome isolate term1_saliva, whole genome shotgun sequencing... | reverse complement strand
TGGATTTTTTGAAACAGCTTCAGCAGCTGCCATAGCAAATTCGTTATTTTTACCCTTTATAAAATTGTCAAAAGTAAATTTTTCCGAAAAAGCTAAAGAATCATTTGAAGAAGAAATTTTCTTTAACTTTCCTTTCTTAACTGACTTTTCACCAGATTTTGAAAAGAAAGAAGTTTGACCACCTGCATTTTTAATCGCTTCCAAATATGCATCATCAGTTGCTACAACAGGTAAAAGCTCAGTTTTCTCCTGAATTAGAGGAAAAAGCTGATTATTAATAGCATCTTCAATATATTCCTTAAAATTTCCATTTATAAAAGTTTTTATATAATTTGATTGACAAAGCACCATTAACTTATTATTCTCATAACAAATTGGCTTTAAAACTTCAATCCAAGTTGCAAAACGGCTCTCTCCAAGCTTGTCTTTCAACTCATTGCAAACTTCAAGCCATAAGCTTTCAACAATAATATCATTTTCAAACATAAACTACTCCCTACACAAAGTTATTAACATATTTATCCACATTGAATAAAATTTTAAAAATATTGAAATTCTAACATTTACTAAGTGATTTGTAAAAAAAATTTCAAACAAATTAAAAAGTTATCCACATTATTGTGGAAAAGACATAATTTATAAATTAAAGAAAGGAGAGTGTGATAATCTATAAATTGAGAATTTATAGGTTTGTCATGCAAAAATAGAATGCTAATTTCGTTAAACTGGTTAAAGCAATATATAGATTTAGATGGAATAGAAATAAATGAAATGGAAAATGCCTTGACTATGATTGGTCAGGAAGTAGAAAAAATCGAGGTTTTAGGGGAGAATTTAGAAAATGTTGTAACAGCGCAAATTATTGAAAAAGAAATGCACCCTGATTCTGACCACTTGACAATTTGTAAAGTTGATAATGGGAAAGAAATTTTACAAATCGTGTGTGGAGCACCTAATCATAAGGCTGGGGATAAAGTTGTGTTGGCACAAGTTGGGGCAAAATTAGCTCCAGATTTTGTTATTAAAAAAGGTAAAATTAGAGGTGTAGAATCGAATGGAATGTTGTGTTCTGAAGAAGAATTAAATATTGGGAAAGATTCGGATGGAATTATGATTTTGCCTGAAGATACGCCTGTTGGAGTGCCTGTGAAAGAGTGGCTGATAACATTTCGGTTGAAATTGAAGACAGTAATTTGGCGAAAAGATATGTGGCTAGAATAATTAAAAATGTTACAGTTAAAGAAAGTCCAAAATGGTTAAAAGAAAGAGTGGAATCTATTGGAATTAGAAGTATTAACAACATTGTAGATGCTTCAAATTTCATAATGATGGAATTGAATCAACCAAATCATACTTTTGATTTGGATAAAATTGAAGGTGGAAAAATTGTTGTGAGAGCGGGACATGAAAATGAGAAATTGGTTACGCTTGATGAGCAAGAAAGAGAATTGAATAGCGATGATATCGTAATTTCTGATGGTGTGAAAGCCGTTGCACTTGGTGGAGTAATGGGTGGACAAAATTCAGAAATTACTGAAAATACAAAAAATATTTTGTTGGAAGTGGCAAACTTCAATTCACAAAATGTTAGAAAAACTTCAAGAAGATTGACATTATTTAGTGAATCTTCATACAGATTTGAAAGAAGAGTCGATGAGGAAAATGCAATTAATGTAATAAATAGACTTGCAAACATCATTCAAGAAGTGGCAGGTGGAGAAATTTTAGAAGGAGCAGTTGACAATTATCCTGTTCCATATAAGAAAAAAACAGCTACATTAAACTTTGAGAGATTGAACCGTTTTGTTGGGAAAAATATTCCACGTGAAACAGTTATCGGAATTTTGACTAGACTTGAGATTGAGGTTGTAGATAATGGGGAAACATTGACATTGACTGCACCTACTTACCGTGATGACTTGGAAAATGAGCAAGATTACTTTGAAGAAGTTATTAGAATGTACGGTTTTGATAATATTGAAAATATTTTACCAAAATTGGATATTAGTGAAAAACCAGTTATTGACACAACAAAACTTTCTACACAAGTGAAATTGATTGCGGCAAATGCTGGGCTTAAAGAAGTTATTAATTACAGTTTTGTACCAAAAGATGCGATGGAAAAAATTAAATATACAAGCGTTGAAAGAGAAAATTTAATTGATTTATTGAGACCGATTACAGAAGATTTTGTAACATTGCGTCCAACATTGCTTTATAGCTTGTTAAAAAATGCTAAAGAAAATATGAATAGAAATGCTACAAATATTAGATTTTTTGAAGTTAGCAGAACTTTTGTGAAAGCAGAAGAATTGGCTAAGGAAGAAGTAAAATTGGGAATAATTTTGGCTGGAGAAAATAACAAGACATTGTGGAATCCAAAACCAGTCCCTTATGATTTTTATGACTTAAAAGGAATTGTGGAAGAAATTTTCACACAATTAAAATTCAATAATTATATGATAAAACGTTCTGAACAAAGCCAATACCATCCAGGTCGTTCAGTTGACGTATTTGTTGGTCGTGAATTGATTGGAAGCTTTGGGGAAATTCATCCAGACGTATTGGAAAACTTTGATTTAGGAAAAACATCAGTTTTAGTTGGAGAATTTAACATTGACTTGATTCAAAAATATATTGGTAAGAAAATTAAATATCAAGGAATTGTAAAATATCCAGCTGTTCCAAGAGATTTTGCGTTCGTTATGAGAGAAGATATTTTAGTTGGAGATGTTTTAAAAACTATTCAAAAAGTTGATAAAAAGATTGAAAAAGTGGAATTATTTGACATTTATCAAGGTGCAGGAGTGTTGCCAGGAATGAAGAGTGTGGCAATTAGTGTAATCTTGAGAGATAAAAACAAAACACTTGAAGAAAAGGAAATTGTTGATATTTCAAATAAAATCGTGGCTAAAGTTGAGAAAGATTATGGAGCGGTTTTGAGAAAGTAGAAGATAGAATTCAATTTTAAGATTGCTAAGTATCGGATTAAAAAAATGAAACAAAAAGGGGGAAATTGAGGTGTTAAAAATTGTAACTTTGCCATTTAATGAGAGGACAGAAGAATTTGAGCAAGGGAAGCTGGAAAGGATATTAGGAAATGTCCAGATTGTGAAGTATCAGGCTGAGCTAGTGAAAATTGAGGGGAAATATTACTGGACGGCTTTTGTTGAATATGAAAAGGCGGAGAATATAGATAAAAATTTAGAGAAAAATAATTTTTTGCAAAATGGAAGAGATATTAAAGAGGTTAACAAAAATCATGAAGAATATCTATCAGAGGAAGAAGCTGAACTGTATAAGATTTTGAAGGAATGGAGAGCTGGAGAAGCACAAATGCTGGGCTATCCACCTTACATTGTTGCTTCAAATCAGCTTTTAGTAGACATAATAAAGACAAATCCTAAAAATGTTAGAGAACTTTCGCAAATAAGGGGAATGGGGAAACGGAAAGTTAGAGATTATGGGGAGGAGCTTTTACTGATTCTGGAGAATTTTTACGATATGAAAAGTTGAATGCAGAAAATAAAAAATGTATTTGTACTTATTTGTACTGTATTGAATTTTTATAAAAAAGTAGTATAAGACTAATAAGAAACCCAGCAAGAAGATTATCGAATATAGCAGAAAAGAGACACTGTTTATTAATTGAACAAAGTCTCTTTTTGATTTAATATCAATTTTCTATCCTTTTACCGCATAAACCACAACCGCAAAAGCAATTACAGCTATAATTACCATAAAAAGTCCACTTAATATCATTGAAAAAAAATTCATCAAGTTTCGATTTTCACGATTTTTGATACATAGAATAGATAGAACAAAAGAGCATAAAATACATAAAATATTTACAATAGCAAATATATGTGACACTGTATAATGCACTTTAAAAAATGCAATAAATTGGCTTAAAATTGGAATTAAGCTCATAATTAATGCAATTTTACTAACTTTTTGATGTTGTTCCTTGTCTGAAAGAAAAACGCTTTTTTCGGTTGTTTTTTTGATTATTTCATTGTTCATAAAAATCATCCTCTCATTATTTTTTTATTTTGTTTCTTCCTTTTCTATATTCATATGTTACCACATCAACCTTACGGCAACATTTTTGCTACTTTACATTTACCTTACTTTTTGGAAATTTGGGAAGTTGGGAGTGATTTTTGTGATATAATGATTTATGGATTTTAGTGATAATTGGAGGAAGTTTGAAATGGTTGAAAAATATTTGAGAGATAAATGTATTTTAATTGTGGATGATGAGCAGGAAATTTTGAATATGGTTGTTTCGATTTTGGCAGATGGAGGTTATGAAAATACAAGGACTGCTAGAAATGTGAAGGAAGCGTTAAAATGTGCTAAAGAAGTGGAGCCAGATTTTGCAATATTGGATGTGATGTTTCCAGATGGGAATGGTTTTGAGTTGCTTGAAAAGTTGAGAAAGGACAGCGATTATCCGATTTTATTTTTAACAGCACGAGGAGAAGATGAAGATAAGTTTAAAGGATTTGGATTGGGAGCGGACGATTATATTGTAAAACCTTTTTTGCCAAAAGAACTTTTGTTTAGGATTACGGCAATTTTGCGACGGACTTACAAGGAAGAGAATTTTATTGTGAACTTAAATGGCTGTCAGATTGATTTTTCACGGGGAGAAATTGTAAAAGATGGGGAAAAAATTTCCTTAACTGCAAAGGAATATGAACTACTAAAAACCTTATACAGAAATGCTGGACGAATTGTAACGATTGATTCGCTATGTGAAGCTATTTGGGGCGAAAATGCTTATGTTTACTCAAATTCTTTGATGACACATATTAGACGGATTAGAGAAAAAATTGAGAAAGAGCCGTCACATCCAGTTTCTCTTATAACAATGAAAGGATTAGGTTATAAATTAATCGTGGAGGGAAAATAGCATGAAAAATATATTAAAACTTATACGCCGTTTTGTAATAACAATAATATTAAGCATATTTTTGCTTCTATTTTTAAATATTTTTTTGTTTGAATTTATATTTTTCAAATATTCGACAGATGATTCTCCTTCAGATAAAACTTTTGAAATAGCGAAAATGATAAAATTTAAAGACAGAAAATATTTTTTGCCAGATAAAGAAATTTCCAATTTGAAAAAGCAAAATATTTGGGCAATTGTGATTGACAATGATTCTAAAAAAGTGATATGGCAAACAGAAAATTTGCCAAGCGAAATTCCAAAAGAATATTCGGTATTCGATATAGCACTATTTTCACACGCTTACATAAAAGGCTATCCAGTTTTTACAGCAAAAATTAGAAATGATTTACTTGTATTAGGATATCCAAAAGACAGTTACTGGAAATATTCTACAGCCACATGGAACTATCGTTTAATTCAAAATGTTCCTAATTTTTTTCTTACATTTTTACTATCCAATATATTCTTTGTATTTTTGATTTACATTTTTTCAAATTCAAAACTTTTAAAATCAGTAAATCCAATAATAAAAGGGATACAGGATTTGCCAAAAGATAATCCAGTAAACATAGATGAAAAAGGCGTTTTATCCGAACTTGCAAAAAGTATAAATAAAACTTCTGAAATTTTGCAAAATCAAAGGGAACAACTGCGAAATAAAGATACAGCACGAGCAAACTGGATTGCAGGAGTTTCCCACGACATTCGTACTCCATTGTCAATGATAATGGGCTATGCAAGTCAATTAAAAACATCTTCAAATTTATCAGAAGAAATGGCAAAAAAACTTTCTGTTATTTTGAAACAAAGTGAGCGTATAAAAAATTTGATAAATGATTTGAATCTTGCTTCAAAATTAGAATATAATATGCAGCCTTTTGAGAAGAAAAAAGAAAATGCAGTTGCACTTGTTCGACAAGTAATTGTTGATTTTTTGAATATGGATATTGACGAGAAATTTCCGATAGAATGGAAGACGAAAAGTGAATTTGTATCCTGCTTTGTTAATGTTGACAAAAATTTGATAAAACGAGCTTTGGCAAATCTAATTCAAAATAGTATTAATCACAATGAAAATGGTTGTACAATTTATGTTTCAGTAAAAGAAGATGAAAAAAATTGTATAATTTGTGTTGAAGATAATGGAATAGGAGTTTCTGATAAAGAGCTAGAAAAGCTCAATAATACGCCACATTATATGGTTTGTGACAAAAATACGACAGAACAGCAGCACGGCTTAGGACTTCTTATTGTAAAACAAATTATGGATGTCCATAATGGACAAGTTGAGATGAAACATAGTGAATATGGGGGATTTAAGGTTGTTTTACAGATTCCAGAAATGTGAAGGGATTTTTTCTTTTTATAATCTTGTAAATATTTGGATAAAACAGTATAATATAAAAATACAAATAATTATATTTATTGACTTGGAGGGAAAAATGAGGAAAAAATGTGTGATTTTTTTGAATGGAGAATATAAATATTCGCAGGAATTTATGGATAGATTGGTTTCGAAAGAAGCGATTTGCTTTTGTGCTGATGGTGGAGCGAATTTTGCGTTTCGGTATGGGAAGATTCCTGGAATGATTATTGGGGATTTGGATTCGATTGAGAAAGAAGTTTTGGAATATTATAAAAGTAAAAATGTTTTGATAAAAAAATTGCCACGAGATAAGGATTTTACTGATTTTGAGTTGATTTTAGAAGAAATTAATAAAATTTTGGGAAATGAGGATTTTGTTGAGAAGATATTTGTCGTTGGAGGGCTTGGAAATAGGCTAGATATGACTTTGAGTAATTTATTTTTGATGGAAAAGTATAAAAATCTTGTATTTTTGCTAGAAGATGAAGAAATTTTTTATGTAGAAAAACCGTTTGTCTTGAAAAATAAAAAGGACTTTGAGTTTTCGATTGTTCCGATTAGTGAAAATGTGGAAAAGTTGACGCTTAAGGGGTTTAAGTTTGAGACAGAGGGAATTGATGTGAAAAGGGAGAGTTCTAGGCTTGTGAGTAATGTGATTTGTGAAAATGAGGCAAGTATTGAATTTGAAAGTGGGAAATTGATTGTAATTTTGAAAAATAAAAAGTTGTAAATTGTAAAAAAATTTATTTATTAAAAAATTTTGGTGATTTTGAAAACAATAAAAATTGGAAGTAATAAAAAAGGAAGTGTATAAATATTGAAAAAGTTTAGGATTGAGAAGGAACATCAGAGAATGAAAATTTCCCAGTATTTGCGGGAAGTGCAGAATTATTCGGGGAGAAGTTTGAGAAATGTGGAAGTTTTTTTGAATGGGAAGCAAGTTAGGCTTACGAAAAAATTGCCGTCGCATGGAAATTTGAAGGTTGTGGAGAAGAAGAAAGGGACTGATATTAAGCCAATTAAATTGCCGCTTGATATTGTGTTTGAAGATGAAGATATTTTGGTTGTGAATAAGGAGCCGTTTTTGTTGACACATCCGACACAGAAAAAGGTTGATTTTACTTTGGCAAATGGGATTGTGAATCATTTTTTGGAAAAATATGGCGAAGTGAGAGTGCCACGATTTTACAACAGGCTTGATATGAATACATCTGGGCTGATTATTATTGCGAAAAACAGTTTTGCACAGGCATTTTTGCAAAATTTTTCGATTTTTGAGAAAAAATATTTGGCGATTGTGAATGGAATTATTGATGATGAGGAAATTTGTAGAATTAAAGATGAATTGGCAAAAGATGGGGAAAATCATAAAATTCAGGATTTTGAGAAAGAAAATTTGAAAGCTGAAGTTGAAAAAGTTAATTTTAGGGAAATGAAAAAGTATGATGAAATTGAGAAAATTGGAAATAATTTAAATTTTGAAAATAAAGATAATAAAGTTGGAGAAAATAATAATTTAAATCTGGAAAGTAAAAGCAATTTTGAAAATATAAATTTTAAAATAAATAAAAATATAGATTTTGACAGCAAAAATACAAAATATAATTTAAATTTGAAAGATAAAAATGATTTTAATAATAAAATTTTAGAAAAAAACGGAACAAATAAAATAGTCATTGAAAGATGGATTTTTCGAGATGGCGATAATTTGGAGAGAATTATTGACGAGAGAGGTCAGTATGCGAAAACGGCTGTAAAAGTGTTGAAAACTTATCCTGAAAAAAATGTGACGCTTGTGGAATGTGAGCTTTTTACGGGAAGAACGCACCAAATTCGTGTGCATTTGAAATCAATTGGGCATACAATTGTTGGAGATGAGCTTTATGGAAATGGCTTAAATAAAGAGCTTGGGATAAATAGACAATTTTTACATGCTTACAAGGTAAAATTTACACATCCTGCGAGTAAAGAGGAAGTTGAATTGGAAATACCTATTTTTACTGATATGAAAGATTTTTTAGAAAAATAAAAAATGAAAAATTCCATAATTTACAAAAAAATTATTTTACAAATAAGAATAAAAATTTACAATTTGATACTATTCCCTATTAAAACAATGGAGTTTTTATAATTCTGTTTAACAAGGGGTCAAGATCCATTGTCAGAAAGTAAATAGAAAATCATTTCTTTTTTTAATGGGGGTTTTAGTATGAAAAACAAAAAGAAAGGAGAAAAATGAAAAAATTTAATTTTTCTGTTGATTTAATAAACGACAGCATTTTGAAATCACTGCTGATTTTTTCAATACCAATTTTAGTGTCAAATATTTTTCAGCAACTTTACAATATGGCGGACATTGCTATTGTTGGACACACTTTAGGAGACAATTCACTTGCAGCAATTGGGGCCTCAGCAGCAATTTTTGAGCTAATTTTCGGTTTTGCGCTTGGAATTGGGAATGGGCTTAGTATGGTTGCAGCGAGAAGTTACGGAGCGAATAATAAAAATCTTTTGAAAAAATCGGTTGCAGGTTCGATTGTTATTGGACTCATGGTAACAATTGCCGTAATGATTTTATCAAGATTTATTTTAATGCCGTTGCTAAAAATTTTACACACACCTGAAAATATCATAAATGAAGCGTTTGAATACATAAATATTATAACAATGTTCATAGGAGTAACTTTTTCCTATAACTTGTCATCAGGACTTTTGAGAGCAATCGGAAACAGTTTTATGTCGCTTGTATTTTTAGTCATTGCCTCAATTTTAAATATTTTTCTTGATATTTATTTCATAACTTCCCTAAAAATGGGAATTGGTGGTGCAGCAGTCGCAACTGTTATCGCACAAGCAATATCTGTAATTTTAAGCGTAATTTACATTTACATAAAAGAACCAATTTTAATTCCAAGAAAAAAACATTTCCGATTCGACGCAAAATTATACAGAGAATTGCTTGGACAAGGAATATCAATGGGCTTAATGATTGCAATTGTATTAACAGGATCACTAATTTTACAATACGCAATAAATGGATTTGGCTATTTAATTATCGCTGGACACACTTCGGCAAGAAAATTAATGGGATTTTGCAACATTCCACTAACAACAATGGCACTTGCACTAGCAACCTTCGTTTCTCAAAATAAAGGAGCCGACAGAGTTGACAGAATACGAAAAGGCGTATTTTACGCAAACCTAATGGACATCTTTTTTGCAATCGGAATCACAATTTTCGTTTACCTATCTTCAAAAAATATGATTCACCTAATGTCTGGCTCAAACTCCGAAGTAGTCCTCTACAACGGTTCAACCTACCTAAAAATCGCCTCCCCATTTTTCACAATATTAGGCGTTTTATTCAACTTAAGATACGCTCTACAAGCTCTAGGAGAAAAAGTGATCCCCCTAGTTTCCAGTATAATTGAATTTTTTGGGAAAATAATTTTCGTAATTTTTATTGTACCAAAATTAGGATATTTTGGTGTGATGATTTGTGAGCCGTTGATTTGGATTGTGATGACGGGGCAGTTGGCTTGGGCGTTTTATGGGAATGAGTATATTAGGGAAAAAAACTGGAATAATAAAAAAACAGGGTATTGTTAAAATGATGTCCTGTTTTTATAATTTCTGAAAAATTAATTTGTTATAAGACTGCAAAGTTTTTTGTTATCTGAAATACGATATAGATCCATTTTAGGTCTATTTTTTTTATCAAACGAATAAGATAATTTGTAATCTGAAAAAACTTGTGTTTTATCATTTAAGTTTGTAAAATAGATAGAATTTTCATTTTCTTTTACTTCGTAATCTAATTGTGAAAGTTCAAGCGAAACTTTTCCTGTTTTTAATGCTGCACGATTATCCAATATGCTAACTGAAATAGAAGGTTTACCATTTTCATTTAAGAATTTTACATAAGTAAGACCTTTAAAAATTTTGTCAACAGAATAAGGACATCTCCACAGTTCTTTGGATATTATATCAATATCAGAATTAGAAAAACTTAAACTAAAAGTCAGTAAAAACAACGCAAATATAATTTTTTTCATAAAATCACTCCTAAATAACAATTTTCGTATATTTTATAATATTTTTTTAGGAAAATCAACGATAAAAACTAATATTTAAAATTTTACATTATTTTTAGAACTAAACGCATTTTGAAAAAATTCATCGGATAAGTTAAATTCAAAAGTTTCACGGCTGATATAACCGACAGTTTTGTCGCTTTTGTAAAGTTGAATGAGAAAATCTGCCATTTCTTCGGATGTATGATAGTTTGGATAAGATTTATCATAATCAAAATCAGTTTTACCAGTTGCGACATTTCCAAAGTTAGTTTTGGTTGCAGCGGGTGCTAGGACTTTTGCTTTTAATTGTGCGTTATTTTGCTTTAATTCTAGTGCAAGTCCTTCTGTGAAGGCGTTTACGTAAAATTTTGTGGCACAGTAGACAATTCCGTTCGGAACGATTGTGTAGCCTCCTGCTGAGGAGATATTGATTAATTGAGAGCCTTTTTCGTTGTGGTAATCTTTGACATATAAGGAAGATAACAAAGTTAATGCTTCTACATTGAGATGAAGCATATCTGAAATTTTATTTAAAGGCTGCTTTTTTACATCGCCATACATTCCAAAACCTGCATTATTTATTAAAGTTTCAATGTGATAATTGTTAAATTTTGAATATAGTTCAGGGATTTTACCGACATCAGTTAAGTCAAAATCTATTACAATAATGTCTAAATTAGGATTTTTCTTCAAAATTTCGTTTTTTAGGTCTTCTAGTAAATTCTTTCTTCGTGCAATCAGAATAAGATTTTTATTTCTTTCTGCAAATTTTAGAGCCACAGCCTTTCCTATTCCCGAACTTGATCCTGTTATAACAGTATATTTTGTTTTCATAGTTATTACCTCCATAAATTTGATAAATAAAGGATAACAGTTAGAGTATAGTATAAGTCAAGCGTTTTTAAAAAAATTTTCCCAAATTAATTTTTTCTAACAAAGTTTCTATTTTACCTCCAAAATTTTTTATTTGAGTTGTTTTCATTTCATATATTTAGTATAATATAAAATAACCAAAATATTTATAATTAATCTTCAACTATTATTTTTAGTTATAATAAAGAGAAGGAGAAAAAATAGAACAATGCAAATAAAGGAATTTTCAGAAAAAACAGGCTTAACTCCATATACAATAAGGTTTTATGAAAAAAAGGACCTGTTTCGTGTAAAAAGAGACGAAAAGAATAGAAGAATATATGATGAAACTGATATTGAATGGATAAAAATGTTAAAAAGATTAAAAGACATGGGAATGAAATTGAGTGAAATTAAGAAATATTCAGATTTGCGATATGAAGGGAACGGAACGATAAAAGAAAGAATGAAAATTTTGACAAATCATAAAAAATATGTAAACATAGAAATTGAAAAGTGGCAAAAATATTTACAAAATCTTGATGATAAACTTGAGATTTATGATAGTTTTTTAAAAAATATTTCTGAAAAATAAAAGGGTCATAAATATATAAAAATTAAGGAGAAAATATGCTTACAGATACAAATATAACTTGGGGATTTGTCTTGTTATCCCCTTTTATAATTCCAATATTAATTTTATTAACTTTCTGGTTTTTTGTTTCAAAACGAAAGTTTAATTTTCTTATCGCATTTACAATTTTATCATTATTATTTGTTAGATATCTTCGTTTTCCTTATGACACAGTTAATCGTAACAGTGAACTTAAAATATCAAAAAATTTTTTGATAAAGAGAACTTTAAGTTCGGATTCGGAACATGAAGTTTATAAACTTGTAGATAAGACAAAACCTGAGGATTTAATTTTGTATTTAGATGGATTATCTAAAATTAATAATAATTGGATTGGCTATATTGAGGAAACAGATTCTTATGAAGGAAAATACGGTTACCAGAAACATATTTTTTGATTAACGGTAATAAAATTGAGTATAACTTAGATGAGAAAACTTTAGAAAAAAAATTAAATTTAAAAGAAATAAAACTACAGGATGCAGAACATTTTGTTGATAAATTTGGGAGTAAAAAAGAAATTTTGTATCAATATCAATTAGATAAAACAGGAGATTTAGATGAAAATATTTCTTTAAATTCGGAATTAAGTAAAAAATTAGAAACAAAGCATAAGAAAGATAGGGTATTTTATTTGACATTTTGGAGTGGAATGTTATTTTTAGAAATTGTTTATTTGATTTTGAAAAATAGAAAAAACGGAGTTTAAGATAATACAGAAAATATGCTTATTTTAGCAGAGCGAATATATTGCTTGCCAGTAAGCATATTTTTTTATTTGCTATATTCTTTCCATTAAAATAATATAGTTGTTATAATTCCGTTTAATAAATGCTCCTGATCCCTTGTAAAAATAAAAAGAATGAAATTGGCAATATATATTTTGAGAAAAATTTCATATAGAAAAAATAAATTTTATGTGATAAAATATGAGTAATTTTAAGTTTGTAAAAGTAGTTTTTCTGAAGTAAAGAGATCTTGGTTTTTATAAAGATAAAAAGAATTATGTTACTGAATATATCTGCTGTATTTATTGGAATTTTTTAGACTTTTACAAATGATTATATAAAAATAAAAGAAGGAGAAAAAAGGATGGAAAAAAATGAAGATAAAGTTATGTCGAAAGCAAAAGGCTTTTTAGCATTAGTTTTATTTACAGTAATTTACTTTTTCTTTCAGAAAACAATATATCCGATATTAGCACTTTTGTTCTGGCTGATTTTTGCGATGCCGTTAGCAGGCGTAATTATTAATTCTCTAGAAATTTTAAATCTTCCAGAAATAGTTATTAATATTATTGGTATTGTAATTTCAGGAATTGCTTTGATAATTGTGCTTATACTTGTATTTTACTTGGGATATTTGTGCAGTAAATTTTTGAAAAAAATAAATAAAACTGTATTAGGTGGTGCAATGATAGCAATTTTGATTTATTTTGTATATAAAATTTTTACAGAAACAGATGAGAGTACAGCAATGTTTGCGCCAACAGCACGGGAAATACATATTTTCTGTACAGTATCACATATTTTTTATACAATCGGGGTATTTTATAGCGACAAAGTTAATAAAATATTAGATAGAATAAAATTTAAAAGAAAAAATAAATAAAAAAAGGAGAAGAAAAATGAAAAAAAATACAGATAAACTTGTGACGAAACAGGATAATCCTTTAGGATTAATTTTATTTTCAATAATTTATTTTTTAGTTCAGGAGGGGATATATCCAGCATTAGCATATTTATTTTGGTTTGCTTCTGCATTATTTTCTGCAGCGATTTTTTTTGTAGCTCCAGAACATATTTTGAAGATTTCTGTAATTGTGTTTTCGGTGATTTCCTTGATAATAATATTGGGAATTATGTATTTTTTAGGATATTTGTGCAAAGGATTTTTGAAAAAAATGAATAAAAAGGCATTAATTTGGATAATGATTGCAATATTGGTTTATTTTGTGTTTAGAGCTGTTTTTGAAAATAAAAATAGTTCGATAATGTCTTATTTGACAAATGGGAAAAAATATATATTTTGTATATTGTCACATATTTCATTTGTAATTGGAGCATTTTATAGCGACAAAGTTAAGAAAATTTTAGGCAGTATAAAATTTAAAAGAAAATAGTAATTATTTTTATAAATCCAATTTGTTTATGGCATTTTTATCTGCTATACTTAATTTTAGTAGAAACAGATAGTTTGTTTATAAATAAATTGGAAATTTTTTATATAAATTAAAAATAGGAGTATAGTTTATGAAAAGAAAACACAAAAATATAATGTTGCTTGGGACAGGTTCTAATGTGGGAAAAAGTATAATTAATGCGGGGTTTTGCAGAATATTTTATCAGGACGGGTATAGCGTGGTACCGTTTAAGTCGCAGAATATGGCTTTGAACTCATTTATTACAAAGGATGGAAAAGAGATGGGAAGAGCTCAGGTGGTGCAGGCTGAAGCCGCTAATATCGAGCCACTGGCATTTATGAATCCGATTTTGCTAAAGCCTACGACAGATAGAAAATCGCAAGTTATTGTAAATGGAAAAGTTTACAAAAATATGGATGCGAGAGAATATTTTGCCTATAAGCATAATTTGAAAAAGGATATAATGGCGGCATATAATCACATAAGGGATAACTTTGATATTTGCGTGCTGGAAGGGGCAGGAAGCCCTGCAGAGATTAACTTGAAGGAAGATGACATTGTAAACACAGGGATGGCAGAAATGGCTGATTCGCCTGCTATTCTAGTTGCCGATATTGACAGGGGCGGTGTTTTTGCAGCAATTTACGGGACAATTATGCTGCTTGAAGAAAATGAGAGAAAACGGATAAAAGGTGTAATTATAAACAAATTTAGGGGGGATAAAAGCCTTTTGACTCCTGGAATTGAGATGATTGAAGAACTGACAAATGTGCCTGTTCTGGGAGTAGTGCCGTTTGTTCCGCTTGGAATTGAGGAGGAGGACAGTCTGGGGATTGACAAGTATAATGTGAAAAAAGAAGGGAAAATTCGGATTTCGGTTATTAAACTAAAGCATATATCGAATTTTACTGATATTGATCCACTTAGCCATTATAACGATGTTTCCTTGAAATATGTTACAAAAAGTTCTGAACTCGGAGATGAGGACATTATTATTATTCCTGGTTCAAAAAATACTGTGGAAGACATGAAGGACTTAATTGATAAAAATATAAGCAGGGAAATTATAAGGCTTGCAAAAAAAGGAACAATAGTATTTGGAATTTGTGGCGGTTTTCAGATAATGGGACAAAAAATAATGGATCCTCAAAATATTGAATCTAATCTAAAAGAAATTTCAGGCTTAGATTTACTTGACATAGAAACTGTTATGGAAACGGCAAAAACAACAACACAGTATGAAAATAAAATAAAAAATGCCGATGGAGTGCTAAGCGGAATGGAAGGTATTGAAATAAAAGGCTATGAAATACATCAAGGCTACAGTTATCCTGTAAATGAGGAAAAAA
>QWCO01003429.1_pt1 | contig 15444 bp, 16 predicted proteins | sample 1972611 | NCBI WGS metagenome assembly QWCO01 (sample SAMN09866706, study PRJNA288562) | Human oral metagenome isolate term1_saliva, whole genome shotgun sequencing... | reverse complement strand
TTTCCTCTCTATTCAAATAATGTAGTCAAAATGGAAGCATTTCCCAAAAGCACCAAGATTCCCATCACGATAATGAGGAAACCACCCACTTTTTTGAGGATTCCGAGGTAAGGATGCAGTTTTCGGAAATGTTTCAAAACATAGCTGGAGGCGAGAGCTAGGACTAAAAATGGTAGCGCCAATCCCAGCGTGTAAACCAACATGAGACCAGCTCCCTGCCAAGCTCCTGAACCACCTGAAGCCGCCAAAGCCAAAACAGAGCCCAGAACTGGCCCCACACACGGCGTCCAAGCAAAACTAAAGGTCAACCCCAGTAAAAATGCCTGACTATAGCCGTTACCCTTTTGCCCCTGTCTCTTTAATTGTAGCCTTCTTTCCTTGTAGAGTCCCTGCAAATGTAAAACTTCCATCTGGTGCAAGCCCAAGAGAATGATAATCGTACCCGTCACATACTGAAACCAAGAAGCATACAGCAAATTGCCTAAAAAACCAGCTCCATAACCCAGTAAGATAAAGATAAAAGAAATCCCCGCTATAAAGGCCAAAGTTCGCAATAAACTAACAAGTGAGATTGAAAATTTTCCACTAGAAGCCTGAGCATCATTCTTATCATCCAACAAGACCCCCGCATAGACTGGCAACAAGGGTAAAATACAAGGAGAAAAGAAGGAAAGAATTCCAGCAAGAAAAACACTGATAAAAAAGATTACATTGTCCATTGCCTTCCTCCATTCTTTGATTTGATAGGTCTATTATATCCCCAAAACTCCAGAAAAAACAGGGACAATGATAGGGAAAAATAGGAATTTAATCAGCTTATTCAAAAATCTGGCACAAAAAAAGCCAGAGAAAATCTGACTTTGATAGAAACAGAAAAGAAAATCATCTGTCTTCTCTGCTTATCTGGTAATAAATAAGGTCCGCAACGTAGTCTTTTCTCTCCACACCATTGGCAATGGTTTTTAGATAAGACATTCCCGCTTTTTCCATCACACGGCCTGAAGCTGGGTTGAGACTAGCATATCGAGCTCTTGCCTTTTGAAAACCTGCTTGAGTAAAACAAAAGTCTAACACAGCTTTCAAGGCCTCCGTCATCATACCACGACCCCAATAATTTTTTCCTAAAATATAGCCAATTTCACAGCTAGAGTCAATCTCATCCATTTCAATGATACTGATATCTCCTATCACATGATTAGGATCTTCTTTGAGACAAATGGCCCATTTGTAATAGTTGGGATTGGTATAGGATGCAACCCAATTTTGAATCGAGTTCCGAGTCACCTCGACATCAGGATGAGGATCCCAGGTGACATAGGTCAGATTCTCAGCAGACGAAGCCCAATTTTGAAACATGGCTTCCGCATCACTCTCCACAAATCTTCTCAAAATCAAACGATCTGTCTGTAACGTTTGCGTACCAATAGATTTCATGACGCCACCTCGCTTTCTATCTTTCGTACTAGAGCTGCATTCCTATTGTTCTACCTTACTTCTCTATTCAAGACGAGAAGCGAAGAAGGTCTACTGGATCTTCCAAACAAGTTTTTCATCTAGTTACTTGACGCAGTCGCTGTCTGGTTTGAAATGCGCTTTACCAAGCTTTTTCAAACCTAGTCATCGTTGCGGGGGTGAGATAAGGAAAATCGAACTCTACGAGTTACCGAATCTGCCTCGCTTTCTCGTTTCGAAACTCGGGCTAAAAAGGTCCCCAGGACCTTCTTCGCTTTCTCATTTCTAAGCTCAGGGTAAAAACCTCCACTGGAGGTTATTCTTGCTCTCGAGTTTCAAGGCAAGAAGCTAAAAAGGTCCCCCGGACCTTCTTCGCTTTCCCATTTCTAGGCTCAGGGTAAAAAGGTCCACAGGACCTTTTTACTCCCAAAAGTCATCAAATACGGTGATTGGTAAGTGGCGTTTGTGTTGGCCTTTGTGCCACCAGTTTTCGATGGTTGCTTGGGCTTCTGGGCTGATTGTTTTTCCTTCGAGGTAATCATCAATTTCATTGTAAGTGACTCCAAGTGCGACTTCGTCTGCAATACCTGGTTTTTCTTCTTCCAAATCTGCTGTTGGGATTTTTTCATAAAGGGCTGGGTCTGCACCAAGCTCCTTCAAGAGTTGTTTTCCTTGGCGTTTATTGAGGCGGTAAAGAGGGAGAATGTCTGCACCACCATCACCAAACTTGGTAAAGAAACCTGTGATATTTTCCGCAGCATGGTCTGTCCCAATGACCGCTCCGCTATGGGCTCCAGCAAGGGCATATTGAGCGATCATACGGCTACGAGCCTTGATGTTTCCTTTATTAAAATCCGTCATTGGACTGCCTGTAGCTTCTACCGCTGAGGCCATGGCATCAACAGAGTCCTTGATATTGACTACCACACTGACATCTGGTTGGATGAAAGCAAGGGCTTTTTGAGCATCCTCTTCGTCAGCTTGGACTCCATAAGGGAGCCGAACAGCGATAAATTTGTAGCTGTCATCTCCAGTTTCTGCTCGCATTTCTTCCATAGCTAATTGCGCCAAACGTCCCGCTAAAGTCGAGTCCTGTCCTCCAGAAATTCCTAGTACAAAGGTTTTAAGGAAAGAGTGTTTTTTCAGATATTTTTTTAAGAAGTCAATCGAACGACGGATTTCTTCCTGAGCGTCAATCACTGGTTTAACCCCTAGTTGCTGGATAATGGTCTCTTGCAAACTCATTCTTCTTCTCCTTCACCAAGGGCTTCTTTGCGCATCTTGTCAATCAAGTCCATTTTGTCCTGCCAAATATCACGCGCCAAATCTACTGGGTAATGTTGCGGATTGAGCACGCGCTTGTACTCATCCCATAGCTTGTCAAATTCCTTGCGAGCATAGGACTGAATCTCAGTCAAACTAGGCAAGTTGTAAACTAATGTTCCTTCTTTGAAAATATCCACCAAGAGAGGAACGGCATCAAAATTTCGAACGGTCTTTTTGATGTAGGTATAAGTCGGATGGAACATCTTGATTTCTGTCAGGTCACTCACATCCACACCATCATAAGTAATGTAGTCACCTTCTGACTTGCCTTTTTCACGACTGGTAATCCGCCATACCTGCTTCTTACCTGGTGTCGATACTTTTTCAGCATTACTTGAAAGCTTGATGGTATTGCGCATCTTACCAGTTTCATCTTCGATAGCTACAATCTTATATACTGCTCCAAGAGCTGGCTGGTCATAGGCTGTAATCAGCTTGGTACCCACCCCCCAAACGTCAATCTTAGCGTGTTGCATTTTGAGGTTAAGGATAGTATTTTCATCGAGGTCATTGGAAGCGTAAATTTTGGCATCTGGGTATCCAGCCTCATCTAACTGTTGACGGACTTTCTTGGAAATGTAGGCAATATCCCCAGAGTCAATACGAACGCCTTTAAAATTGATCTTATCACCCAACTCACGCGCTACCTGAATAGCAGCTGGCACACCGATGCGAAGCGTATCATATGTATCTACTAAAAAGACACAGTCACGATGGGTTGAAGCATAGGCCTTAAAGGCCTCATAGTCGTTTCCATAAACCTGTACCAAGGCATGGGCATGAGTACCCAAGACAGGAATGCCAAAGAGCTTCCCTGCTCGCACATTGCTAGTCCCGTTGGCTCCACCAATCACAGCTGCACGTGTTCCCCAGATAGCTGCATCCATTTCTTGCGCACGACGTGTCCCGAATTCCATCAAGGGTTCATCTTCGATAACCGAACGAATACGTGCTGCCTTGGTCGCTATCAATCCATCAAGGGTTCATCTTCGATAACCGAACGAATACGTGCTGCCTTGGTCGCTATCAAGGTTTGAAAGTTAACGATGTTCAAGAGAGCCGTTTCGACCAACTGGCATTGGGCTAGAGGACCTTCCACCTGCACAATCGGTTCATTGGCAAAGACCAAGTCCCCTTCCTGAGCAGAACGAACCGTCAACTCTAACTTGAGATTTCGTAGGTAATCCAAGAATTCTCCATGATACCCAAGCGACTCCAAGTAGGCGATATCACTGTCTGAAAAACGCAAGTCTTCAAGATAGTTCACAATTCTTTCCAAACCAGCAAAAACTGCATAACCGTTGTTAAACGGTTGCTGGCGGAAATAAACTTCAAAGACTGCCTTTTTATTGTGAATTCCTTGGTCAAAGTAAACTTGCATCATATTGATCTGGTACAAGTCCGTGTGCAATGTCAAACTATCATCTGGATACATCTGTTTTCCTTCTTCCTACTTTACAAAGGTATGAACGTATTCTACCACTTTCACACCGTCCGATAAATTAGTACTATTATAACACATTTTATCTGGATTGATAAAAAGATAACAAGCTATTCTCCACTCTCCAGCTCATCCATATCTTGCTCAAACTTTTTCTGAGCCCATTCGCCATAACTTTTAAGGCCGATATTGCCGATAAAAACCCAAGGAAGATAAATCAGATAAGTAATGACCCAAGCAGACAAGTATTTGAAGTTCAAAGGATTGTGCTGATAAATTTCGATATTAAATTGATAATTTTGCAACATCAAGAGAGTCGTAATAGCGAGAGTTACCAGCAAACACCCTACAATCGTAAAATGAAAACGACTATAGTAGGTCACTCCAAGTTGTCGTGCACGATTGAAAAAGGTCCCAGCTTTGTTAAACAGTTGTTCTTCTCTTTCGTCTAATAATTGATAATAAAAAAATCTATTTTTCATCTTCTTCCTCCCAAAATAATTGATCTAATGTTTTTCCTAAGCATCTGCAAATGGACTGACAGAGGGAGAGACTAGGATTGTATTTCCCAGCTTCAATCAAGCCTATAGTCTGCCTAGTAACACCCACAGCCTCTGCCAAATCCCCTTGTGTTAAATCAAGCTCCACACGAGCTAATTTTAATTTTAAATTTTTAGCCACTAGCGTCCTCCTTCACATTTTTAAAAAGTTGCGCTTCTTTTAAAAACATTATACCATATATCTAACTTAATGCAATATATAAATGTCATTTTGTAAGATTTTATTAACAAAAAACTCTCTACCATCTTACATGATAAAGAGTATTCGTTCTTTTTTGATACTTAGCTAAGTTCCTCTCCAAAAGAAAGAAGTCTAGGTCACAAATCCTTTTGGTAATAAAATCTTTGCCCTGTGTAGGGATAGTCTTGCAAGGTAAAGACTTCCTTGTAGCCATGGCTTATATAAAAATCTGGCGCTTGAAACTGGTAAGTATTGACAAAAGCAAAACGACAGTTTCGATTCTTGGCTTCACTTTCTGCTTGCTGCAGTAGTTTTGAACCAATTCCTTGTCCCCGTAATTCCTCTCTTACAAACAAATATTCGATTTCCAACCAATTTCCGAAAGTCTCAGCTACTAATCCTGCCATGAGATTGCCCTTTTCGTCTTCGATATAAAGGTTCAGTGGCTCGCTTTCAGCCTCTTCTCGTTTAGAACGATTATAAGCACGAATCAAATCCCCTATTTCCTGCGCTTTATGCGACTCCTTATTTTCCAATCTAACGTGCATCCAAACCTCCTAATAAACTGCTACAGCTTGATTATAGTCTTATTTCGATGGACTGTCAAACTAGAAAAACTCACCAAACAGAGTTGATGAGTTCATGATTTATTTTCTAAATTTCCACTGACTATAAATCCCAAAAACAAGAATCCAGATAGCAGAACCAACTGCCCCCATGAAAGTGGACTCTTGCAAAAAGAGAGTCACAAAAACAAAGACAAAAAAGAGAATGGTTAGGGGATTAAGCAAGCGATACTGAGGCATGAGGTAGCCATCAGCCATGAAATCTTGTGACTTGCGGTATTTGAGATGAGCCACCATAATCAAGATATAAATCGCGATGTAAACACCTGATGAAGATGCCGTGATCAAAGCAAAGGCATCTGAAACACCTGGTAGCACATTGATAAAGGCAGCGAGAGCAATCAAGATCGCTGATGCGATGATGGCATTTTGTGGAACATTGTGGCGAGAAAGGGTATCGACCTTGATGGCCTTTAAGAAACGATTGGGCGAATCATGGGCAATCTGGTATAAGTGTCTCCCTGTTGAATAGAGAGTTGAGTTAAGAGCAGACGCTGCTGAGGTCAAGACAACAAAGTTGATTAGAGCCGCTGCCCACTTGATCCCTGCCAGTTCAAAGACCGTTACAAATGGAGAATCTGAAGAATTAAGATAAGACCAAGGAATAATGGCCATAATCGCAATGAGAGCTCCCCCGTAGAAGAAGATAATTCTGAGAGGAATTTCCTTAACAGCTTTGGGCAAGACCTGACGAGGGTTCTTTGTTTCAGAAGTTGTCACCCCGATAAACTCAATCATCAGATAGGCAAAAAATACCATTTGAAAGGCCATGACAAAGTTCATAACTCCGTTTGGAAAAAGAGAGAACTGGTCGCTGATATTTGCCAAACTTGCAACACCATGCGGTGTCTTAAAGCCTGTCAAAACCATAAAGACTCCTGTTGCAATCATGGCTAAAATCGCCACAATCTTGACCATAGCAAACCAAAACTCGACTTCTCCAAAGAGCTTAACCGCAATCAGATTGACCAAAGCCAAAATCGTTAAAAAGACAAGCTGAATCATCCAGCTAGGCCATGTGGGAAACCAGAAGCGGACATAGTCTGAGATGGCAGTGATTTCTGCCATACCGATAAAGACAACTGACAACCAATAAGACCAAACTGAGAAATATCCCCAGCCTTTCCCCAAATGACGGGTGATAAAGTTGATAAAGGTATGTTGTTCTGGATCCTGATACAGCATCTCTCCAACAGCCCTCATCATCAAAAACATAAAGGCTCCTGTAATCATGTAAATCAGAATGATCGAAGGTCCAGTAAGGCTGATAGAGCGACCAGCACCTAGGAAAAGTCCTGTTCCGATTGTTCCCGCAATGGCCATCACCTGAACATGGCGATTGGTTAATCCACGCTCCATTTTGTTTTTCTTCTTATTTTCACTCATATAGTCTCCTTTTTATCCAAAAAACCAAAAAGGAGTTGAGCAAGGCAAAACCTTCACTACTCCTTTTTCATCCTATTTAGGCTGTTTTCTCAACCTTTAAGATTTTGACATCATAGCTACCAACTGGTGTTTCAATCGTTGCAGTATCGCCAGTCTTCTTGCCAATCAAAGCACGGCCAATCGGACTTTCATTTGATACTTTACCAGCAAAAGCATCTGCACCTGCAGAACCGACGATGATGTAGACCTCTTCTTCGTCTTCACCAACTTCTTGGATTGTTACTGTTTTACCGATTGCTACCTCATCTTGGGCAACTGCATCGCTATTAACAATTTCAGCATAGCGAATCTTTGTTTCTAGACTTGAAATTTGACCTTCAACAAAAGCTTGTTCATCTTTCGCTGCTTCATACTCACTATTTTCTGAAAGGTCTCCATAGGAACGAGCAATCTTGATACGCTCTACGACTTCAGGGCGTCGAACGAGTTTCAACTCCTCTAATTCTTTTTCTAGTTTTTCCTTTTCTTCAAGGGTCATTGGGTAAGTTTTTTCTGCCATTTTTTTAACTTTCTTTTCTATTTACTTTTTTAAAACAAAATTATGTGGAAAACCACATAATTTTAGTTTGAACTACTTGCTTGAGGTAACTTGCTATTGATATGCTCTGCAACGTTTTGATCATGTTCTTCTTTTGTTGTCGCAAAGTATACTTTACCGTCTTCAACATTTGCTACAAAGTACAAGTACTCACTCTTTGTCTGATTTACACTTGCTTCAATCGCATCCGAACTTGGGCTATCAACCGGTCCAGGCATGAGGCCAAGGTGTGTGTAAACATTGTATGGTGAATCAATCGTTGTATCAATTCCAGCGTCATCTGCTAAACTAATTTTTTGACCAAGTTTTCCTTGAGCATATAGGATAGCGATATTGCTTTGAAGAGGCATACCAGCATTCAAGCGGTTATAGAAGACACCTGCGATTTTCTTGCGGTCCTCGGTCTTAGCACCTTCTTTTTCGACAAGAGAAGCAATGCTGAGCAATTCATTAACTGTCAGATTCTTTTCTTTGATCGTAGCGTAATATGGTGACATAGCCTTATCCATAGCAGCCACCATCTCATCAATCAAACTTTCAACAGTTGTACTGTCTTTGATTGTATAGGTCGCTGGGAAAAGGTAGCCTTCAAGACGATAACGAACGCCACTATCTTTTGTTGGAAGACTTCCAAGTAAGTTTGGATACTTGGCTACTAATTGTGAGATAAAGGTCTCATCTTGAGCTTTTGCCAAGAAAGCATCCGCAGTAAGAGGTTCTTTAAATTCACCTTGAAGTTGTCCTACTGTTTGAGCGATTTGCTCTAATGTATAGCCTTCTGGAATTGTCAAGTTTGCAAGAACAGGTGCCTGAGCTTCAGGAGTCCCACCTTTTTCCAATTCTTGAATCAACTCATCCGTACTCATACTCTTCTTCAAGTTGTAATAACCTGACTTCAAGTTAGCATGGCTATAGTATTTAGCATAAAGGCTAAAGATCAGTCCATGTTTAACCAAACCAGATTTTTCCAAGGTGCTTCCAATTTCTTGAACATTTGCACCGTCTGGGATTTGAACCGTTACATAGTCCTTAGAGCTCGCATCCACAGGTTTCAAGGAATCTTGAACATAACCATAACCAAAGTAACCACCAACTGCAACGAGTACTAGGAGAACTAGAACTGTTACTAGGCAACCTTTGGCTTTTGATTTTTTCTTTTTCTTAGTTGGTGTTGCACCTTGACGACGACTACGACGCGGAGCATCAGCTAATCCACTGCTAGATTCTGTAGAAACAGGCTCAACTCTTTCAGGCATCCCTGGGGTGATTTCCTCTTTCTTGTCTTCTGTTTTATAGGTTACGGCAACCTTAGTCGGAGTATCGTTAAATTCTTTTTCTTCGGGTTTAAGCTCAACTGGTTCTACCTTAGGTTGAACAGGTTCCACTACAGGTTCTTCAGCCAAATGAATCGGCTCGACTAGAGGTTCTTCAGATTCTACAACTTCAATCTTGTCGATGATTGGCTGTCTAATCTCTTTCTCTTCTTGTCCATCAGTTTCATCAGTTCTAGCACTTGAAAGTGGAGGAACACTTGGTGCATTTTTTAGAATTTTATCGACAACAGATAGGGAATCAGCCATCAACTCTTCTGTTGACGTTGCTGGTTCAAGATCTGAAGGAGTTGCTGAACTAGCTGGAGATGATGAAGCCGTCAGATTTGGAATCTCTACTTCTTTCTCTCTTTTATCTTGTTCTTTTACTCTTTCTAAATCACGTAGAATCTGCTCTTTAAAGCTTAATTTTTCTTCTTCTCTTGATTTTTCAGTCAAAAGCATTACCTCCTTGTTGACAATCCCTAATATTATATCTTAAAAGTCGCAGAAAAGCAACTAACTAGGGCATTCCCTAGCTAGTTTTCTTTATTTTCTGGCTGCCAAACCATATCATACCATGTTTCCCCAGCAAAGCTTGACTGGGATAATCCTTCATTAACAAAACCATGTTTTTCGTAATAGGCGATAAGGTAGTCATGACACGTCAGATTAATGCCCTCTCGTTCATGTTCTAAAGCGACCTCTTTCAGAGTCTTTAATAGTCTTTTCCCAACTCCCAAAGCTTGTGCTTCCTTGGCAATAGATAGGCAAGTCACAGAAATATAACCTCCAGGTTGATGGCTATAGTCTTTTATTTCTTCTGTAAAGGACTGATCATATAGATGGCGGTGTGGGACGACTGGACCTTCGATATAACCAAGAATACGCCCCTCCTTTTCAGCGACGAGAAAGCTGGTCTGAATTTCACGTAAATGCGCCTCAAAGACCGAACGAGGAATCGCTTCTTCAAGGGAGAAATTCTCTAGCTCTATCTCTATAATCCGATCTAAATCTGAAAATCTCGCTTGTCTGATTTTCATATTTCCTCCTGATAAAAGGGATTGATAGTAGTTCATCAGGACTCTGCAAAAGAATACCTTGATAATCTAGTTCGACTGTCACCTGTTTCAAGGCTGCAAGAAGAAGAGTTCCCAGCCCCTGTCCCCAATGGTCAGGATGAATGGTCAATGATTTTATTTCTATCCATTTGGGATGAATAGACTGAGTTTCTCCCAAAACATAGCCTAGAAGCTGATTTCCATCCCCAGCTACAAGAAAGGTACCCGCAGTCTTGCGGATACTCTCTTCTAAGGATTGGCGGCTAAGGGTCTCTTCTGATGAAGGATTGGCTTCTTCAATCGACAACATTTCTTCTAAATCTGAAAAGGTAGCTTGCCTTATAGTGATTGGAATTTCCATCTGTTTTCCTTATTGGACGTTGCTTGTCAAGTTAGACAAGAGACGTTCAAATGAATATTCATAGGTTTGGATGTCTCCTGCACCCATAAAGACGTAAACAGCATTGTCATGGTCTAGGAGTGGAGAAACATTTTCAACAGTGATAACCTGATGTTTCTTGTTGATTTTATTGGCTAGGTCTTCTACTTTGACATCACCATGGTCCACTTCACGAGCTGATCCATAGATTTGCGCTAGGTAGACGGCGTCTGCTTGATTCAATGCATGGGCAAATTCGTCCAACAAGGCAATGGTTCTTGTAAAGGTATGCGGTTGGAAGACTGCCACGATTTCCTTGCTTGGATATTTTTGACGAGCCGCATCCAAGGTTGCAATGATCTCTGTTGGATGGTGGGCAAAGTCATCAATGATTACTGTATCATTGACAATTTTTTCAGTGAAACGACGCTTAACACCTGCAAAAGTTTTCAAGTGTTCACGGACCAAGTTCAAATCAAAACCTGCTGTGTAAAGAAGGCCAATAACAGCTGTTGCATTCATGATATTGTGACGACCAAAGGTTGGAATGTGGAATTGCCCCAGCTCTTGTCCACGGTAATGAACAGTGAAGGTTGATCCAGTCGTAGAACGAAGGAGATCACTAGCTACAAAGTCATTGTCCTCAGCTTCAAACCCATAGTAATAGATTGGTGCATTGGCTGTGATCTTACGCAACTCAGCATCCTCACCGTAAACAAACAAACCTTTACTAATTTGTTTGGCATAGTCGTTAAAGGCATTGAAAACATCCTCTAGACTTGTAAAATAGTCTGGATGGTCAAAGTCAATATTGGTGATGATAGAGTATTCTGGGTGGTAAGGCATGAAGTGACGCTCGTATTCGTCTGATTCAAAGACGAAATATTTGGCATTGGCTGAGCCGCGACCTGTCCCGTCACCAATCAAGAAGCTGGTGTCTGTGATGTGAGACAAGACGTGTGACAGCATACCTGTTGTTGAAGTTTTTCCATGAGCTCCTGCCACTCCCATGCTGACAAAGTCACGCATAAAGCTACCGAGAAATTCATGATAACGTTTGTAGCTAATACCATTTTGGTCCGCATAGGCGATTTCAACGTTGTTATCTGGACGGAAGGCATTCCCCGCGATAATCTCCACATCACCTTGTAGGTTCTTTTCATCAAAAGGAAGAATCGCAATCCCTGCCTGCTCTAGTCCACGTTGAGTAAAGTAATATTTTTCAACGTCTGAGCCTTGAACCTTATGTCCCATTTGGTGCAACATCAAGGCCAAGGCACTCATCCCTGATCCCTTGATTCCAATAAAATGATATGTTTTTGACATGCTTTTCTCCCCTAATCAGTAATTCTTGTCAGATTCAACTCTTGGGCAACCTGACGTTCCTGTTCTGTTTGCTTATTCTTTTTATTATAGATTTGACTCTTCTTTAGAAAATCGTAGTTGTTCTTGTTGGCTTTTCCCGTTTGGGTTTTTGGAGTTGGATTCGCCACTTGGCCAACCTCCTCAGCTAAGATATAGTGAGACTGGCTCAAGTTTTTGCTAAATTTGGCAAACTCACCTGGATTTTCCTTTTGAAATGGTGCTGTTGGTTGGTTTCCTTGACGAACAAGTGTTGAACCATTGTGTCGTCTAGTATGACTAACATCCTGAGTCAAATACTTGGCTGAACGTTTCTTCTTCAAGTCTGCACGCGCCTCTTCTCGAGCCAATTCAGCATAGGTTTTTTCAACTTTTTTAGGTTCTGGACTTGGCTTTGACTCCTTATTAACCACTGGAGAAACTACGGTTTCTTCCTCATTGATAGGAGACCACTCCAAATAGTTCTTATCGCGGTAATCACCTTTGATATTGCTAATAAAGTCTGACTCATCGTACAAGTCCATGACTGGCATTTTGGTCAGCATGATCTCATCATCTGACACCAATGGAAATCGATCTTGTTTCATTTTGTATTTCCTTTCAACACTTCATTATAGCGTATTGTCTTGATTTTTCAAGTGCTGGCTTCAGAAATTCCCAAAATTTCACGAATTTCTGCCAGACTGAGACTCGCACGCGACTCCGTACCATCTAAAACTTGGGAAACCAAATGTTTCTTTTGTTCTTGAAGTTCTTGGATTTTCTCTTCAATGGTTCCCTTGGTAATCAAACGATAGACCTCGACCATCTGCTCCTGCCCCATGCGGTGGGCTCGTCCGATAGCCTGGGCTTCGACAGCGGGATTCCACCAAAGGTCAACCAAAATAACCGTATCAGCTCCCGTTAGATTGAGACCAACACCACCCGCCTTAAGGGAGATGAGAAAGGCATCTCTCTCCCCTTGGTTAAAGGCCTTAGTCATCTCCTGTCTGTCATGAGCAGGAGTTGAACCTGTGATTTTGAAGGAGGCCAAGCCCACAAGCCCAAGTCTGGGAGTTCTTGCTCGATTTTTTCCAACATTCCTTTGAACTGGGAGAAAATCAAGACCCGATGCCCACCATCAGCCACTTGTAGCAATAAATCTCGGAGACTATCCAATTTACCACTAGCTCCCTGGTAATCGTCCATGAAGAGAGCTGGCGTATCGCAGATTTGACGCAAACGCATGAGTCCAGATAAGATTTCTACCCGACTTCTCTGGAATTCTTGATCTGTCACTTGCGCTAGGCGGTCTCGCATCTGTTGCAACTGGGCTAGATAGATGGCCTTCTGCTGGTCTTCCAGTTCATTTTTATAGACGACTTCGATTAGGTCAGGTAGTTCTGTAAGGACTTCTTCTTTCTTACGCCTCATGACGAAAGGCTTAATAAACTGCGCGACTCGGTCAGCCGGTAATTTCATAAACTCCTTTTTACTTGGTAAGAGCCCCGGTAGCACAATTTGGAAGATAGACCACAACTCTCCTAAATGATTTTCGATGGGCGTACCTGACAAAGCAAAAACTGCTGGCACCACAAACTGGCGCAAACTCTGAGCAATCTTGGTTTGGGCATTTTTCATGACCTGGGCTTCATCTAAGAAGAGAAAATCAAAAGCCATCTCTTGATAAAGCTCGCTGTCTTGACGAAAGGTTGCATAGCTAGTCACATAGATTTGGTGATTTTCAGAAAGAATTGCTTCTCGATTCGCTTTCAAACCATGAACGACAGCCAAATCCAACTGTGGGGCAAATTTCCTAAATTCATCTGCCCAATTGTAGATCAAACCTGACGGAGCCAAAATCAAGACCCGACCATCTTCTGTCACCTGACTAGTCAAAAAAGCAATAGTTTGCAGTGTTTTTCCCAGTCCCATATCATCGGCTAGGATGCCACCAAAGCCATAGTGATGAAGCATCTGGAGCCAACGAACACCCTTTTCCTGATAGTCTCTCAAACTCGCCTGCACCCGTATATCTCCCAAAGGAAAATCCTCTGGATGAGTCAAATCATGAGCTAAATGCTGAAATTCTTCCGAGAAAGAGATCCTGTTTCGACCTTCAAAAAGCTGAGAAAGGCTATAAGCCAGAGATTTTCGCGCTTGGAAAGAACCATCTTTTAGCTCAACCCCCAGTTCCTGCAAATTTTGACGAATCTGCTTGGTTTCCTCATCAAAAAAGTACACTTGATCAGAAGAGCTGATATAGAAATCCTGATTGCTGGTCAGGGCTTTAAGAGCTTGATCAATCTCTTCTTGGGCAATCCCTTGGAAATCAAATTGAATTTCCAACAGTCCTCCCTTGGACTCAATCTGAACCTGAGGAGCTTGGACGCTGTAGAGCTGATTCATCTCATCAGACAAGAAAACCTGACCCAACTTCTCAAAAGCTGGAATCGTATGGTGAAAGAAAGAATAAACCACTTCTGGCTTCAAAGCCTGTCTCCAAGACTGAAAATCAGCCTCAAAACCAGCCCCTAAACAGACTTGAAATAGCTGGTTTTCCAAGACGGCATCGCTTGAAAATGGTAATTGTTCCAGCTGTTGACGACTAGTTACCTTAACATCTCCATAGTCAAACTGAATATTCAAGCGGATGCGGCCGTCATCCTCCCTATCAAAGTAAAAGATTGGTGAAAAGGGTCTGATTTGCAAGCGCTCAGGAGCAGAAACTGTGCCCAGCTGTCCAAACAAAGGCAGACAGGCAGCCAGACGGTCACGATCACTGTTGTCAAACTGGAGGCATTTTCTCCCTCTTTCCTCCTGAGGGAGATCCTTTATTTCCTTTAGGAGGCTGATTTGTTTAGGATTTAAGAGATAAAGATTCCCCTTACGAAAGAGAACCGCTCCCCCATAGAATACGTTAACTCGGTCAGTCTCAGAAATTTCCATCTCAAAATAATCGGGATACTCCTGCACGGAAAAAGAGAAAATCTCTGCATCTGGATCTAAATCATGAAAGAGAAGATTTTCATAACTAGTAATCTGATGTTCGAAATGAAAATCTTCCAAGTTCATCAGCAACTCCACTCCCTGCTCAAAAAAGGTCAGAGGGAAAAAGAGGTGACGACCTTGATTGGGGAAAAAGAGGTCTTGACTCAGTCCCTCCTCAATTAAGCCACATAAAAAAGTAAGAACTTCTTGACTAGCTGTATCAAAAGCATCCCAAGACAAGTCATTTTCATAGTGCTTCCCAATCATATATGGCTTTCGATGGACTAAGACCTTCAAAAAGAGAGGGATGTCACGAATGACATAATATTTTTGACTATCAGCTAAACCGATTCGGAGAGTCCAAAGGAGGCGATTGGTTCCAGCTTCCACCTGGCCTTGAGACGACAAAGTGTAGATTTTCTCTCTCTTCTGAGGTTGGATACACTCCAAAAAACTACCGCCAAAACTAACCTTGGTTTCGACCTCTTCTTGCTCTTCATGTCCTTTTTCTAAGGCTTGTAAAATCACCTGGCCTTCTTCATCATTCTTCAGATAATGCTCGAGCGCTGCGAGGTGAACACAGTAACCTCTTTTTTGGAAAAAATCGCAAGCACAAAAAACCAGATCATCCTCTAAACTGTAGCGCAAGTCTTCTCCCGCCACACGAGTATAGAGGCGATTCCCTTTTTCCTTGATAATCTCAATGTTGCCTGTTTCATAGAGTGTAACCCCCTCCATGCGCAACTTTCCCGGAATCAATTTAGCCATAGTTACCCCTTTATCTTATCTTTT
>QWCO01001250.1_pt1 | contig 15458 bp, 17 predicted proteins | sample 1972611 | NCBI WGS metagenome assembly QWCO01 (sample SAMN09866706, study PRJNA288562) | Human oral metagenome isolate term1_saliva, whole genome shotgun sequencing... | reverse complement strand
ATTATGAAGAAGAAATATATAACTCCCGCAATTGAAGGTTTGCAGATGGAGGTTGTAAACTTTATTTGTACGAGTGGAAGAACAAAGTCTTCTTATGAACTAGGTACTCAAACAGGAGGCTTTTACGAAGAAAATCCAATTTCGGATGATAATGGAAATGGAGAAGGACCAGGTGAAACTTGGTAAAAGAGAATAAATAAAAAAATAAACTTGATAGTTTTTAGTTTCTTTGGTGAGTAAAACTCACAATAAGTAATTAAATACAATTAAATCATAACCTTTCTATTTAATACACACTGAGTGACAAGTTAGAATGTGAATTCTTTCTTGTCGCTTTCTTTTTCAATACTTTTGTATATTAAAAGTACCCTAAGATAATTCTTAAAATACAACTTATTGAAAATAAAGCAGTTACCTTGCTGGCTTAACTGAACAGGTAACGATTTAGAAACGAGCGAGCTACTTGGCTTCGCTGTTTTCTGCCTAACAAAGAACGCTTGTTATTCTGTCCGAAAAGATAATATTTATTACCGAATAACAAGCGTTTTGGATGAAATATACCTATAATTTTTATCTTTCTATCAACTATATGAGATTATAGAATCTGTTACAAACTGAAATTAGAAATAGATCGTTTTATCATAAAAGCGAAAAAATAAATATTTTTAAATTTTTGGTACTATAATTGCTATTTTTCTTTTAAATATGCTGCTATTGCACCGTAGCGGAAGCGGAAGGACACCGTAAGCAAAACTATCAACTAAAAATTATTGATATGAGAAAAGAAATTCATATCGTTTCTAATCCAGACGGAGGGTGGGACGCAAAGCGACCAAATGCAGACAGAGCCTCAAAACACTTTGAAACAAAGAAGGAGGCAATGGACTGGGGACGTGATCTTGCCAAGAAAGAAGGGGCAGAACTTATTCCTCATGGAAAGGATGGTAAGATTCAGAATCCTAATAGTTATGGTAATGACTCTTGCCCTCCAAAAGACAGGAAACATTAACGTCATCTAAGAAGACAGGGATTGTCAAATTGGCACTCCCTACTAGTTTATCACCACGAAACAAAAGAGCCTATCAACTGCATCATAGTCTTCGTCCTCTCTTTTTCTTGTTAGTTTGGAATCTGAGCTTGCGTTGCCATGCTGCTTCTGCATAATCTTCGCAATGTGCTGCTGGGGTTATCATTCCGCCCAGTCCCTCCACCAAATCATCGGCTGTGCTAATGGCTGTATCTTCCACTTCTCTTACAATCTGTGAGATTTGTGGAGAATCCTTAGTTGGTTGTGGACTGTATGAACGGCTTGGGGGTACGAGCTGATAGCCTGAATTCTTAGTATCTGTATGCTCTGCCGAATTATGTATTTCTTGAGCAGGTGCATTGGTCTTGACTTTCTGACTTGCCTCGAAATTTTTCTGCAAGGAACGATAACCAAACACCCTGCCGATTTCAGAAGCTTTGAACGTATGTTCTCCGTATGAGAACTTCAAGCCATAGACCTTGCTCTTCTTGTTCTTCATGCGCTCTATGGCTATCCCGTTTTTGTTTAACTCGTAGAGGAACATGGAATGCCCTGTGATACCTGTGCCTTTATACTTGTCAAGCAGGGTATAGCAAATATTCTATACCTGCTGTTTCGTTTGCTCTCTCGTCGGATTGGATTTTTCCTTTTTGTGTTTCCTTTCTGCCTTGACCTCCTTTGCGATGGTCAAGCCTTTCTCCTTGCTGATTTCCTCCGCTACCCTTGCTGCCCTGTTGCTTACAAAGGTGGTATCATAGACCTCTCCATAAAGGCTGATACGATTGGCAATAATATGGATATGCCTTGTCGGTGTCCTTGTGCGTTACAGCCACCCATTGGTGGTTGTCAAGTCCCATTCGCTTGGCAAACAGATGAGCAATCCTCATCAATTCAGAAACAGGCAGTTTCTTCTCGTCCTGCGGTGCGATACCTATTTCGATGCGGAGGAACTTGTTCCTGCACAGTGTGTTGTAGTCGCTGACCACCTTCATTTCCTCATGGATAGCCTTCGGTTCCCTGCTGCAAAGATTGTGGAAGGCAAGCCGACAACCGAGCTTGCCCTCCCTGAAAATATAGTCCAATGCCGTGCCTCCGTGTGCTATCGCCTTACACTTTCCTATCATTTCTCGTCAAATTTAAGACCTTATAAATATCGTCATCAATCCGAAAATGAGGGTTATAAAAACGCTTAAATGCTTCTTTGGCACATATGGAAAGGTTCTTGGTTATCGGCACCCATGCCTTGTCCTTGACCTTGATAAGGTTGGAAATCTGTCCATAGAACATTCCCGTCCGCTGGAGTATGGCAATGGCTTCCCGCTCATTATCCGTCATCTTGGGAACAACAACTACTTCACCGTTCAAAAGTATCTCACGGCAGTACTCCGAGAATTTCTGTCCCGTGCTTTCCGCCCTTGCCTTAATGTGCTGCTTCTCCTCTAAGGTACACCTCACCTTGATGAACTCCGTCTTGTTCATCCTCTGTTCTTCTTTATCCTGTTGCTGCCATCGGGCAGCTTTTCCTTTGTATCTATTCATATAAGTTTCCTTTGAAAGTTAATCATTATAGATAATTTGTTGTTGCTTGATTTCTGAATGCTGACCGATGAGAACGTAGTGATTACGGTCTTATCTCCCCGACAATCTAACGAGGGGAGCTGGGCGCAGTTTGTGGGTACAAACTGACGTCTTGCAATGTCAGTAATAAGACCATTTACGCACAAGGCGTTTTGCAGTCGAAAAGTGAATGCCGTGCATTCCGTATTTGACTACGTTCGTGAAACTCTCATCGTTCAGTTTATTCAACAAATGTCCGTTGCTCTATTCTCTGAAAAGGGTCGAGGGTTTTGAGTGAAAGGGTCGTCCCTTTTCAAGAAAACCCTCGACCCTTTTTCTGTGGTTTACAGTTTTCTCCATTTCTCTATGTCCTCACCGTATTCCTCCAAATGGAGGCGCACGATGTTCTCCACAAAGCTTGAAAGGTTGCTGTCCCTGTCGCCCAATCTGCGGATGATGAAGTCGGCATGTTCCTGAGTCTCTCGGCTCAGATAGACCGTCTTGCGGTCGTTCAGTTTGGTTGGCACAAGATAAGCTTGCTTGTAGGCTTCGAGTGTTTCCTTTCTCATCTTGGCACTGATACGTCTCTGAACGGTTACGTTCTCTGTGTTCTGTTCGATAGTTGGTCTTTCTGTTTCAGGAACCGCAGTCTCTTCCTGTGGAGTAGATTTGTCCTCTGTTTCGTCTTCCACACCCAAATACCATGAAAAGTCTTTGTCTGTTATCTTTGTATTCTTTTCCATATCCTTATTTCATTTTGTGTTTGACTTGTTTTGCCTTTATAGACGTATCTTGTATCTGTCCTTGTCGTATCTGCTTCTCACACACCCTGTAAACATGATACTCGTTGAGGTCCTTGAAGTTTCTGTAATACACGGACATATCCTCCACATTGAAACCTGCTCTGATAAAATCATTGGTTGCCCTCCGTCCTGCTTCATCATTGTCAAGGAAAGCACGGATATGGGTTAGGTGTCGGTCATTCAGATAGCGAATAGCCCTTGCCACATTGCTTACGGAGTTCATCACAAGGCTGCGGTTGATGATTTCTTCTTTCATTGAAAGGAAGGAAAGAAAGTCCATAAACCCTTCGAAGATACATACGGGTTCCGCTCTGTCCGTGAATATCGGAGTAATGTCCTTCGGGGCAATCGTTCCCTTGAACACATTGTCGTCCCGAAGCTCATAACCTCCCGATTGATTAGCGAAGCCGATAGCCTGATAGCATCTGCCCCTTACCTCATAGCAGATACATTTGAGAAAAGGTCTTGCCCTGTTAAGGTCGATGTAGCGCTTATCGGCAAGATAGGCCTCTAAGTGTGGAGACAGGGAGTCTGATACTTTTATCAGTCTTCTTGCTCCACTTGGCTGCCATGGAGTGACTGGGCTGGTTGGTACCAATCTCTTTTGAAAAACTGTACGCTGCATCAAGGGAAACGGTCTGCCCCAAACGGCAGATGGCTTCCTGCAGCGTGCAGCCCTCCAAACGCATACAGAGGTCGATGATACTGCCGCCCTTGCCCTCGCCATAGTCTATCCATAGATTCTTCTGTGTGTCCACCTTGAAGCTCGGATGCGTTTCCGCCCTCAGCGGTGAGCAGTACATGGCATAGGCAGGCATCCTGCGCACGGGCTTGATACCATTCCTTTCAAGATACTCCACTATGGGGTATCGCTTGATTGTTGATAAATATTCTTCTTTCATTGTGATATGTTTTAACTGAATTGATTGAATAATTTCTATTTGAATGATATTCGAATGGCATTGGAAAAGATTCTCTTTACATAAAGTTTCCTCTTTCCAAACTTTTTCCTTTCCAAACTTTTTCATCTTTCTTCTTACTACATACTATTTTGTTGTAAGTTATTAATAATCAATACTACATTGTAGTATATAACAATATTACACACCCTACTACATCAGGCTACTACAACTGTTAAGCAAAGGACAGGGCAGAATCTTCCTTATCTTATACACATAGACGGGACTGCCACCGTCACGCCTCTTGCTCACTTTCTCAAAGCCAGCCCTTTTAAGAGCTTCTCCCATACGTTTGGAAGTCAGGGACTGCCGGGTATAGATACCCAGATAGGTAAGGATTTCCATAGTGGTCATATAGGAGCAGCGGGGATTATCCTCTGTCGGTTTTTCGAAGCAGCGTAACAGCAGTTCCGTTTCTGCGGTCTGCACTTGGAACTCCTCGCTCTCCCTGTATAGTTCCGATATCTCATCATCGTCAAACCAATAGCGGAAACCAGCGTTTAGCAGGGCTTTGGCTTCAGCATAGACACTGTCCATTGGAATTGCCTTTGCCCTGTTGATGTCAATGGACAATACTTCAAAGGGCAGGAACCGTCTGCTTCCTGTGGGGGCTGTAAGAAAGTCGTTGCCGTTCACCGATGCCACGAAACTTGCCAAGTGGAGATGTTCTTCCACATACTTGTCGTAGGGCATGCGGTACTTGACCATCGGGCAGGTGATGAGATTCTTGAGTTCGTTCTCGTCCCTCTTGTTGAGGGTCTTGAGCTGGTCGTCGATGTTCACAATGAGGTTCTGCCCGATATAGGTGAGCGTATCCTTCTCCTGAGGATATATCTTGCCCGTATAGCTGTAACCGTGCAGGGCAGACGGACAGATCAGGTCAAGGAAGGTGGTCTTGAACTTTCCCTGCTCGCCTGTCAGCACGAGGCAGGTATGGTTACGGCACTCACGGTCGTCCATTACGTTAGCGACCACTGTCACGAGCCACTTAGTAAGGTATGGTAGCCATTTTTCGTGATTGCACACCATAACGCAACTTGCCAGTTCGGGAATGCCTTTCAGTGAAAAGGAAACATCATTTCCATAATTACCACAACCTATATCCGTTGCAGGTAAGTTTTTGAAATACTCCTGTATGGGGTTGATACGCGGAGAGAAACTGCTCTCGATGATAGAGTATAGGTTATCCGATGAGATTATTATCCCGATGTCGTTGTCTATCTCCCTGCGGAGCGTATTGATTTCATAGCGACCTACTTTTGTAAAATCACTGTTTGCCTTGCTTCGATATTCGGTTCTTCCCAAGACTGTATTGTTGGTTTTGTTTCCAAGAACGAAGTTATTAAGAGAATGGGTAAGTTCCAAGCATTCGGAGAGTGCTTGCATAATGTTGCGCCCGTCTGCTATAAAGTTCACACGGATATTATTTCGTGGCAGGGCAAGGAAATGGGATTTTTGTAGAAAACAGAGTCTGGAATGATAGCTACTGACAAAAACATGAATGTGCGTATTGCCTACGTTTGCCGTATATTGCACCGATATTGCAAACGATAGAATCTGTGCATAGATGTGGTAGCGTTTGGCCACATTGAAAGTGCCACAAGCTGCTACTTGAACAACATCGATAGAGAGTTGTATCGGCACGACGTATCTTTACACCAAACGAACGGTGAAAGAAGAAAACAGGGCAAAAAGATGCAAATGTCTGCCAATGAAATGCGTTGTCTTTTCCTTCAAGTTCCCAATGTTTCCCTGCTATTCCCTGCTGCTTTGAGATATGGAAAATGTGCTATACTTTTGCAGTCAGAAACATGCGATGAAACGCAAAACAAGAGTAGGAATTACAAACAAAACAATAATAAAGCTATGGGATATTTTATCATTACGGATTCAAATTGGGCAAAGTTGAGGAACGAGATACTCGCCCTTGCCGAAACCTGCCACAAGGCGTTCGGAGAACAGAGTAAGCATACGGACTGGCTGCACAACGGCGATGTATGCAGGTTGCTCAACATCAGCAAGCGCACCTTGCAGCACTACCGTGATACGGGTGTACTGCCTTTTGCCCAAATCGGGCATAAGTGCTATTATAAGCGTGAGGATGTAGAGCGGTTACTCCAAAGCAAATCGGAGAAATCAAAAACGGACAAATAAAAGGACAACAAATAAGACAAAAGAATTATGGAACAGATAAGGGACTTGAATATGGAGGCAGACGACATGCAGGTGGTGCTGTCCGCACTAAAAGATGTAAGCACGCGGATTAAGGAAGTGGCACAGACACACAAGCCGCTGTTTGGCGGTGAGCATTACCTAACGGGCAAGGAAGTGTGCGAGCGGCTGTATATCAGCCCCCGAACATTGCAGGACTATCGGGACAGGAAGATTATTCTCTACATGCAGTTCGCAGGAAAGATACTTTACAAGGCTTCGGACTTTGAGAAAATGCTGGAAGAGTACTATAAAAGTCCTCATGTGTAGAATGAAACATAATGGAAATTTACGAGTTTATCTACTCTCTTATTTACCCGAACGGCAGATACCATTTCATAATATGGTGCCTGCCGTTTTCATTGCGATAAAACAATAGGCGCAAGCCCTGTTTCCAAACAAGTCTTGCGCCTGCAAAAAAATAGAGAGTTATAAATCAAATTACATCAAGGCTGGGTGTTTATGTCATCGCCCGATGTAGAGTCCGGATTATCCGTATCCACCTTGCCTTTCCATTCTTCCCACTCGATGTCCACATCAGTTAGGCTGAGAACCGCACGGCGACCGCCACCCATGGTTCTTGAGCCACCTCCACGAAATCGAGTTTCGGGAATGAAGCGCACACGCACCCCGTTGATGAGCACAGCGGTTACCTCCTTTCCTGTATCGACACCGTTATTATTCGTCGCCGCCGTGAAATAGAAAGAGCCGATACCGTCTAATTTCACCGAACGTCCCTGTGCCATGTAGTCGCCCATCACACCGCCCAACGCCGTGAGTACGGCACGCACATCGGCAGGGCTTACGGTCGATTCGGCTACCACGCGCTTCGCTACTTGCTCCGTCGTGATGGCAGAGCCTACGAGAATGGACTTGGATACCACTTGCCGTTCACTTTCATCTGTACTTTCTTGTAGAATGCCATAGGTTTGATTGTTTTGTGCCGAAAGCGGTAGAAATGTTAATAACGACTAAAGTATAAGTAGTGGGGCACTGAGGTATAAGTAGTGCCCCACTGAAGTAGGACTTGTCGCCATCTCAATCTACACCACTCATCGGCTGGTTAATGATAGGAAATTTTAGTCCTGTGTATATAAATAGACGCAGAATCCCCAAATGGCGAGCCCCATCAGACAAAGCAACCAAAAGACGGTTTTCCTTATCCGCCCCATCGACCTCTTGCGTCTCATCTCGTGATGGAAATGTTCCCTTGCGTCTTGCATCTTTCGTGTCGTGTTATTGTCAGGGGAGACAGATCTCTGCCCTGGGTTCATCCAATCTCATCTTCGTCTGGGTCAAACTCCTCGTTTGATACTCCCGGACTGGCTGTAATCATCAGGTTCTCGTGTGAGACGCGGATGATTTCCGTTTGTGGTTTAATATATTCTTTCTTTTTCATAAAAGTTTCCTTTCTTACTTAATGATGATTTTCTTTCCGTTGTGGATATACACTCCATGCTGTGGTTTCTCGATGCGCTGTCCGTTCAGATTGTAGTAAGCATCGTTGCTATCCGTATCAGATGCAGGTATGTTGTCAATACCTGTAACTGTGGAATAGTCATCCATGAACATGACCATCATCCTGGCACCAGCAGGTACCCCTGCAATCTTGGCGTATGCCTTATGTACCGGCATATTGAATGTGGCAGGTGCTTTTTTGAATATACCTTGGTTGGCTGATACCACATAGAGAGGGTCTGAGCCGGTGGTGATGGTCTTGCCTTTGACGGTCACACCAATCATCATGTTACCACTGATGGTATAGGATTGATTGTCTTTTTCGCCGATAGCATAGTAGAAATCAGCAGGAATGGCATCTGCTTCCATAGCCTTGAGAAGCACCCCTGTCTCATAAGGCACATAGCTGTAGTCGCCAGTTGATCCGCCTTTCTCGTCGATACTGGTCATTTTCACCATATAAGCGGATGATCCATAGTCGCCAGGACCGGCTGTGACACTGGAAATAGGAGCAACAAAGGCAGCAACCTTACCTGCGCTCTTCTCCTGATAGTATATGCCCAAATCTGCATCGAACTCACGGGCAAACGTGCCATACTTATGCTTGATGCTCAAGCCGGGAATCTTATAGTCCACCTTAGAAGCGTAACCTGTCCAGCCTGTCGCAGCCTTGTAAGCATCAACGGCGCTCTTCTTCACATAGATATTGGTCAGCGTAGGGGTAAACTCCGAATTGCCGGCTCCCAGTTCCCACTTCGTGGCACTCATATCCTTGGCAGGAACAGCACAGGTGAAGAAGGCACTCTCAACGGTGGATGTGCCGTCGGCTCTCTTGAAAGCGTCGATGCCGATATAGTCGAGCGTATTGCGGAATACCACCTCCTTGATGTTGGTGTTATTGTCCTTCATGGCGTAGTCGGCCCAAAGACGCACCTCATACTCCTTGTTGCCATCATCCTGATTTTTCACCTTGGCAGGAACCACATAGGTATATACATCACTCTTCACATCAATTACCGTCACGGCTGTCTTAGACAGAGGAAAGTACTCCGTTGCGCCATAGCCGTCAGGATTCTTGAAGAATGATACGCCGATGCTGTGGAAACTATGCCAAAGAGGGCTTGCGGCATAAGCTGCTTCCGAGCTCTTGCGCACGCTGAGGTCGATCTTTGACTTGTCAACGTTGGGAGCATAGAAGGCTGTCGTATGCACATTGGCATCAGGAATAGGTGTTTTGCTAAGGAAGGCAATCGTATTGAGCTGCTTGCACATGTCGAAGGCGTGTTCGTCAATCTTGTTTACCTTTTCGGGAATGGTGACATTCTCCAGTTCCTGAACATAGTAGAAGGCGTAAGGGCCTATCTCCTCTATGGTTGGAGGCAGCATGGTGTAGTAAGTGCTGGCCTTGCCCGGAGGGAACACTGCGAGAGTTTTCTTGTCTTTGCTGAGCAGGAAACCATCTACACTGGAATACTTGGGGTTATCGGCTGCCGCATTAATTGCAGTCAGCGAACCACAGAACAGGAAGGCCTTTGGGTCGATGGATGTTGTTGCGGCCGGAATATCAATCTTCGTGAGCTTCTGGCAGCTGTTGAAAGCCGACCGTTCGATGGTGGTCACGCTCTCCGGCAGATGAATACTCAACAAGCCTGTATTTTGGAAAGCTCCCGAACCGATAGTGGTAATCTGTGCAGGAGTGGCAAAGGTCACACCCGTCATGGCTGAACAGCCGTTGAAAGCACCCTCTTCTATGGTTGTGACAGTGCCGGGGATGGTAAAGGTGGGCAGCTTGGTGTCGCCGCTGAAAGCATTCTTGCCGATAGTAACAACTACACTTGAGCCAAGGAACTTGAAGGATTCAAGGCTGGTACAACCAGCGAAAGAAGATTGTCCGACCATCTGGAGCTGAGAGCCGTCAGCTACGGTTACGGTCTTGAGCTTGCTGCAACCATTGAAGGCTGCGGTACCCAGAACTTCCAAAGAGGCAGGAAGTTCCAGCTTTTCCAGACCAGAACCAACGAAAGTCCATGTGCCCATCTTCTTAAAATGAGAAGTTGGCTGGAATACGAGTTCCTTCAAGGCGCGTGTCTGCTGGAACGCATCGGGACCAATCTCCTCCACATCAGGGGTCAGCGTGAGCTTGGTGATACCTGCTGCATAGTAGAATGCCCTTGTCCTGATAGTCTTGGTAGTGGAAAGCGTGGTGTACGGACCTTGCTTGCCACATGGATAGCCTACAAGTTCGGTCTGATCAGCATTGTAAAGCACACCGTCAGCAGAGCTGTATGTCGTATTGCCGGCATCCACGTTGATGGCTGTCAGCTTAATAGAGCCGGAAAAAGCACCATCGGCTACCTTATTAACCGTAGAAGGAATTTCAGCAGTCTCCAAATACCTACATGTGTTAAATGCGTCTTCACCGATTTCCTTCAGCGGAGCATTCATCTTGACGGATGAGAACCCTTCCACATGTGCAAAGGCACAAGGGCGGATTTTCTCAACGGTTGATGGGACTGTGTAAGTATATTCTCCGTATCCTAAGGTTGGCGTTCCCTTACCGCAAGGATAGACCACCAACTCTTTGCTGTCGGCTGTGAAGACCACACCGTCAGTGCTCTTGAAATTAGGGTTGCCTGTAGCCACGTTGATGGCTGTGAGTTTCTGTGCAGAAGTGAAGCCATTATAGCCAGGTGTTGCATATGGGAGATCCGCCAGAGTTGTCGGTAACGTAACGGTCTGAATGTTCTTGGCGCTCTGGAAAGCATTGACCCGGATACCCGTTGTTCCTTCCGGCACGGTGTAAGCGGCATCAGTACGCGCAATAGGATAATTCAGAAGCCACTTGTTGCTCCCGTCTTTCTCATAAAGCACGCCGTGGTCGGAATAGTATTTGGCATTACCAGCATCAATATTGATTGCCTGAAGGGCTTTACAGGCATTGAACACACCATTTGCAATGGTTGTTACCGATGCTGGAACGCTAACCGTCGTCATCTTGTCGCCACCGAGAGAGTTCGCCTCCATAGCCGTAACCGTGTTTGGAATTGTCACAGACGTGGCATTGGGTACATTGCTGTTGTTTTTGATACGGGTTACGGTCCATGCAATGTTTACACTGTCATTCACCGTCGCAGGGATATTGAGAGCTCCACTGTTGTTTGAACCGGCAAAAGCCACATGATGGTGGATGACATCAGTAACCTCAAAGGTCATGCCGCCTTTGGTAAACTTGTCACCGTTGATTGTTGCCCTTACATTGGCCACATTCAACATGACAAGCAGCAGCAATAATAAAAGTTTTGTTTGTCTCATGTAAAATTAAATTTTTATTTATTTATTTATTTATAATTAGATGAATAAACTGTATTAAAACCATCCTTGAACCTATCCTTATGACTTGGCCAACGGACACGACAAAACAGGCAACGGAATCTCTTGCGAGTCCTTTTCCCAAAGGGTTTGTGCCGTTTTTAACGGCGCGCGTATAAAGTTTTTGTGTAAGGAGTTAGTGGCGGTGCGCCTATGAGAGAGGGAGAGTAACAAATTATTTGGAACTACCAAATAATCCAAAGACAAAATTACAGAAAAATCTTGTTTTTCCTGCGCCACACATATACCTTTATTATATAAGGAAATATACTGTTGATAGCCGTTACCTTCTAATCCGTTCACTTAGTGATAGTTATAATTGGGTTCAAAGATAGTTAAAGTTTCCGAAACTTGAAAGGAAAAACGGAAATAAATGTGGAAATGGCGTGCAAACGAATGCACATTTGCTACATCGCAAATGTATTCTTCTTATGTCATTGAGGTAGTATGTAGGCATTTCGTAGTAATGAGGATTGCTATTTCCCGACTACACGCCAATCCTTTCTCTTTCACCGTATTATCCCTTATTGTAGTAATGTAGTAAGATATAATTGGTGAAAGAAAAAGGAAATATATTTATCAGTTCTTGGTATTGCTCTACAGGAAAATTGGCGTTACAATGGCAGCCTCTGTCTGCAATCTTCTACTGATGTACTTTCTGAACAAATGCGCTTCCATGCTGTCCAAAAGAAAGGATAGGGCGATGATAATAGGAAGGGGATAAAGTGGTGAATAGCCTACGGTCTCTCCCTTCTTGATAACTTCTTCTTGACCTGCCCCCATTTCATCGGGATGCAGGTTGGGAGATTTCTTTATCGTCTGGAGCCTATAATTGACCTTTCTCCATGTTACGCCGAAGAACCTCGCAAGTTCTCCCTCCGTCATGGCTATGTTTCCGTTTCCTTTTCGGACAACCTGCATGTTGCTGTCCCAATCAAAGTAACTTCGATGATTCTCCGTGCTTGTCTTTGTTTTTGATTTATAGCTCGTGTTCATGCCGTTTCCTCCATTTTATAGGTTGTAATATCCGAAGGTTCACAAGCCTCTCTCTCCGCAATTCCCTTTTCCTTTGCCACTTGTTTGGCGATGAGCCTGTCCATATCCTCTGATATCTTGTTGTCCGTTACCTGCGCATAAACTTGAGTGCTTGATATGGAGGCGTGTCCCATCATCTTGCCTATACTCTCGATGGGGATACCTGCGCTCAGACTCATCGTGCCAAATGTATGTCTTGCCATGTGAAAGGAAAGTCTTTGGCGAATACCACAAGCCTTTCCCACGATGCTCAGTTTGGTATCTATCACGCTCCGGCTGCACTCACGGTGAAAGATAAGGTTTTCACATTTTTCTTTCACCGTCTGTTGTTCTTCGTTCCCTTTCTGCTCTTCCAGACAATGGCGGATAATGGCCTCTGCTATCGGATGCAGCGGTACGATGAACTCAACATTTGTCTTTTGGCGTTCCTTGCGGATATACTTCCTCCTGTCCGCTGCCGTTTGGATATGCCCATATTGCAGGTGTTCCATATCAGCGATAGCCAACCCTGTAAAGCAGGAAAAGACGAACATCAGCCTTGCGAGTTCTGTTTCCCTGTCATTCGTCGTCATTGCCATGAGCTTGGCAACATCACTCTTATGCAGGAAGCGAATCTTCTTTTCTTCTTTCTCATACTTGGCATGCTCAAAAGGATTGCAGCGGATAATCCTCTTGCTGACCGCACGGAACATCAGCCTACTCAGCCAGCATAGATAGTTATTGATAGTCGTTCCCTTCAATCCACGCTTTTTGAGAAAGAAACAGTATTCCTCAAACAAGTCCTCTGTAATGGCTCCGATGGGTATGTCCTGCAATCCTTTGTCTTCGACAAACTCATGGAGAATCTTGTCAGAATGGGACAGGTTCAAATAAGTTCCCTCTGCCCTTGACTTTCCAACGCCTTCCTTGACGGCTTGCAGCTCTGCCCTGCTCATGGCAAGGAGCGTTGTAGGATGGGTGGCAATGTCTTGCAGGTGGTTTTTGATGAGCTCGGCACTTACCACTCCGTCCCTTGTCAGTATATCCCGATAGGCCTTTTCCACAAGTTCCTTGAATTCATATAGTCTTTGGTTGGTCTTTTTCTCGGTTGTCAAGCCCTGCTTGGCATTCCACTCAGAGGGCTTACATTCTTCGCCCGTGGAAATAGTGATACTTTTTCCGTCTATGGTGATACGGCAGAGAGCACCTGTTTTTCCGTCCGCCTTTGTCTTCTGTCTGTTGATATAGAACAGTATCTTGAATGTACTTCTCATAATGGTTGTCTTTTATATGGTCAAACGTAAATCTTCGGTGAAAGCAAAGAAACGGTCAAACTCCTCAAAGAGTTTCTGTGAGGTTACTTTAGCATAACGTTCCGTCATGCTTATGTTGGAATGTCCCAGCATTTTGCTCACCCTTTCAATAGGCACACCCTGTTCAAACGTGATGATCGTTGCAAAGGTGTGCCTTGCTGTTTGAGTGGTAAATGGAAACGATATGCCTGCACGAAGCCGCAGGGCTTTCAAACAGGTCTGATAGGTCTTGTACTTCATGTATGGAAGCAGAGTTTTCCTTTCATCGCTGTGAAACCTCTCTATCAGCATTATGGCTTCAGGCAGCAGCTTAATACGGCATAGTACACCTGTCTTGTGGCGGTTGAACTTCAGCTACAGACAGCCTTCATCATCACGGACAAGATGGGATTTGCTCAGTTCCATCAAGTCGCAATAGGCCGCACCGACATAACAGGCAAAGAGAAAGATGTCCCTTGCCGTTTCCATCTCCTCCTCCAAATCATCAAAGCGGAGAGACTTTAACTTGTCCAATGCTTTCTTGTCCAATGCCTTTGGCAGTTTCTTGTCACCCTTGCTGATTTTAGCTTTGTCAAATAGTAGTGTGTCAGCCAATCCTTCACGGTAAGCCTGTCTACATACCGTCTTCAAATGCGTGGCTACATTATAGAACGTGCTTTCCTGAAAACCACACTCATCTAAGAAATATTGCCGGAACTCAAAGATAAAATTCACTGTAAGTTGCGAGAATGCCAAGTCCGAAACCTTGTACTTCCGTTGGATGAATTTCTGTAAATGTATGCGGGTAGAGTGATAGCCGTTTATGGCTCCTTCCTTGATGTCTATACCTACATGGTTTTTCTTTTCCTTGATGAGCATGTCCAGCCTTTCGATGAGCATGCACCGTGTCTGCACGCTGCCCTGAAACTGCTCCTTCACTTCGGTTGCGTCAAACGGGCAGCCTTTGGAGAGCAGGGACTGATAAGCAGACTGAACGGACAGTAACAAGTTCTCCAACCTGCCGTTTATCTCTACAGCCTCACGGCTCTTTCCGTCCATACGGCTCTCACGAGGATTCCAATGGTTGGGATTGCAGGAGAGTTTGCAACTGAACTGAGCAATACTTCTTCCAAGTGTGATACATCCCATAATAGGAGCCTTGCCCGACCTGTCAAGACTGCTCTTTTTGAGGTAGAGTAACACCTTCATTTTCTCTTGTTTCATACGCTTTGATGTTTTGTGGCAAAATTACCAATTTCAAAGCGTTCCTCACTTATGCAGAAAACTGCCGACCATAGCAACAGCAACACGAGCGAAAATAATTCAGTTACCTACTTCTTCTTTATCATTACCTATGTGAGAATTGGGTAACGCTTTGGTAACTGAACTTCTGCTTAAATCTGCATATTACAGCCCTTTACGGACAGAGCTGTTTTATGCAAATCGTTTCGTTTCCTACTCATTATCAGTTAGTTTACACCAACTTAGATTTTTCTTCATTTTCTTTGATTAGTTGCATAACAATTGCATCTTAAAAGCAATGCAATTAAACTATAAAAGCAATGCTTTTTAATTGTAATTAGATATAAATAGTTTTTAATTGTAATCATATTGTGATGTAATTATTTATATATCAAGTGAATAAGGTGGTTGTTTATAGAATAAATACGAGGTGTATTTATTGATGATATGAGATTGAATGAAAGAGAGGATACGTTCGTCTTTTAGAGTAAACTTCTTTGTTAAAGGATAAGAGTTGGTAGATGTT
>QWCO01001416.1_pt1 | contig 15497 bp, 16 predicted proteins | sample 1972611 | NCBI WGS metagenome assembly QWCO01 (sample SAMN09866706, study PRJNA288562) | Human oral metagenome isolate term1_saliva, whole genome shotgun sequencing... | reverse complement strand
AATCCCTTTCATCGGTAAGAGCTCCCCAATACTTCGGTTTTCGGTTTGAGCGATTGACCTGTGGTAGTGTATAATCTGATTTTTGAGTATGTTAAAAGTGACCAGGATAATCTTTTTCCTGGTCTTTTATTGTTTGGTAGGATTTCCTCCACTCTCCAAAAAAGAGGTCTCTCAATTCTCCTGTATGGTTTAAAAGAATGGTTTGGCTCATATTATCAGCGCCTTTCTCACTCCAATACATACCTCTATTTTTCATTCGATACGTCACTTTGCGATGCTGAGATTCCATGATACCAATACCCTTGCTACTGAGTCCAAAGCTCTCAGGATGATCAGTATATTTAAAGTTTTTCAGAAGTTGTCTTTTGAAGCGTTGAAAAGACTCTAATTTTTTGTCTGATTTAATCAAAGATTCAGCCGTATCAAGTACCGTTTCTAGTAAACCCTTATCTCGGCTCTTGACCGCTTTAAAGGCTTGTTTGGTCAGCTCTAAAGGAAAAGTACGTAAATTCTTTTTCAGGGATTGATTCACGTGAAAAGCATCCCAAAAGTGCAAATGCTCTTTAGGCTTAAAAGCACTAACTAAGTCCTTAAAGTCCGTAGGAGAATAGCCTTTACCACCATCAGAATTAGTCACAATGACCGTTTCGGGAGTAATTTCAAAATGCCTAGTCAACAAATCCATTAGTCTATCTTTGGCTTTATGACAGCGTGTAGAGATAACTTCTATCTTGTCTTTTAAGATATTCCTCTTCCCCTTCTTGCTTCCAGTATGGACGACAAAATGACTTAACTCAATAGACTTCTTTTTCCTGTCAGGCATTGCCTGTTTGACCCAAACCCCATCACCTTCAATATAGACTTTCTTTGCTCTCACTTTGTCCTGGTTATCTTCAGACCAGTCTAAAGCTGACAAGGAGTCGTACTCCTCTTTTTCAGCTAGGAGTTCACCTGCCACGTCTAAAGCGTGCTGAACTGTATTCTTGGTGATATAGATTTCCTTTAACATTTCCATCACCGATACAACTTTACGATAGGGCATAAAATTAGCAAGCTTGGTCACCTGGTAAAGTAGCTCCTGAGAAAACCTCGACCTTGGTTCTAGTCCTAGCTTTTCATCAACAGGGATTCGGATGGTGTCATCTTTCTTCCATCTGCTACGTGAAAAGGTCATTTCTCCAAAAGAAAAAATAACTGTCCGCTCTTTTTGATTGATTCTTTTGTACCCCTGCGCTCGCATACTAGGGGCAATGAATTTTTCATAGTTTTCAATCATCTTCAAAAAAGCCCGTTGATTATTTTGGTTCAATTGCCTTGAAAATTCTCTTTCGTCTAACACGGTTATATCCATTTTTGTCACCTCAATCATCGCTACCGCCTATTATACCCCAAAAACAAGACAAGAAGAAAGACCACTCCAAACGCAAGGGTCTATATTCTTATAGTGATTTTAACATTGGTTTATATCATGATTTTAATAGTGATTAAAATCAATATCTAAAGTGATAAACCTTGGTCTTTTTGGTTCTTTGGAGCGGATGCAGTTGGTAAAACCTCTTGATACATTTTCTTTAGAGATAGCTCGTGTTGACCACCTAACAACAGATTTTCAAAAAATCTATCCAGGTATTCAGGATTTTTCTTCAGCAATTTTGCATTGTCCAAAACCAGGGCATCCCTGAAGTAACGTGCATGCTCTTTGAACGGGCTATTATCAATTTCAAAGCCTAGTGAACGTAGGTACTTAATCATGAAGACCGTAACAGTTCGGGTGTTGCCCTCTCCAAACGGATGGATTTGCCAAATTCCCGATACAAACTTTTTCAAGTGCTTGACCATTTCTTCAGGTGTCTTCCCTCGATAGTCAAATTGTGACTCCTGGTCAAAATCATAGGTTAAGCTAGCCGAGATAGTTTGATAATGGTCATAGATAACGCTATCTCCCTCTAAAATCGGCTCTTTTTTAGTGATGTTATAATGGCGATATTCTCCTAAAGGGATACCTTGACTTAGAACCCCAAAGAATAGCTCTTTATGGATTGATTTTAGAGTGGTTGGGGCAAACTTGAAGGCGTTGCTTGATAACAGCTCTACAATCCTTAAAGAGACAATATCAGCTTCTTTCGTGCTATCATCAGTCTCTTCATGGTATTTGGTAATTTGGTCATAAATTTGTTGATACTCAATCTTACCTTCAATCTGCTCTTTAGCCAATTCAACCATATAGCGTGATGGCTCAAGACCGTCCACTTGCTGAAGACCAAAGCCAGTCTGCCATAAGTCAAGTTTAGTCTGATAGGAAAGGTTGGGGTTATCAATTTCATAGGTTGGTTGCATAGGTCACCTGCGTAAATAATATTTATAGATATTTTTATCATGATTTTAATAATGATAAAAATATTGACGGTTATTCTTCAGAACTCTCAATATAACTCTCAATCCAATCATCAAGGAAAGTTGATGCTCCGCTATATCCTGCTTGCTCCGCAATCCTATCTAACTTTTCTCGATTTTGGGGCTTCAAGGTGAACTGATAAGGATGTTTGGTCTTCCCTGATGGACGACCTGCTCTTCGCCCTTGTGATTTTGCCTTAGGGACTGACGGTAGTGTCTCGCCTAACGCTTTACTAATTTTGTCCTTTTTGATTTCAAAAGCCATTGCATACCTCTTTTTAAATAGTGATTTATATCATGATTTTAATAGTGATAAAAATAGTGATAAAAATATTGATTAAAATCATGGTTTTTATATTGATTGATATCAGGAGTTATCCGAAACGGTCTGAATTTGGATCAGTGTTTCTTCCAAAGCTGAAAAGAAAGCCTTGTGTTCGTTTCGTGATGTTTGGTCAGCCATGATGTCAATAACAGTATTGTCTTTTGATGCACGATTAAACAATTCCTTTTGAGGAATTTGACCAACAACATTGTCATCATTTTCAAGGACAGATAACAACTCTTTCGATTTTGCCGTATTATGCTTTATCATGTTAGGCAAAAAGTAGAGTTTAGCAGTAATTAGAGACTCACGGCTTGGACGTACAATTTCTGTTTTTCTGTACTCGTCAAGACGGACTTCAAGATTTTGTTTCGCTTCAAAAGCAAAATCGCTTGGCGTAATAGGACTGAAAAGAGCATGACTAACAGCGATAGCATTTCTTGTAGCAATCCCGAAGTCAGGTCTGCAATCTAAAATCACATAGTCGTACTGTGCCAGGTTCTTTGCTTCCAGGTTCTCACCTAGCCAGTCATACAGAAACATATTCTGATTAGGATTGGTTTCAAGTCTTCTTTCAGCTTCATCTAGTCTCATAGAACCTGCAATTAAATCAATGTTAGGCGCAACCGATAAAATGTTCACGTCTCCTGAACCAGTAAAGACATTGGCAACCGTTCCTGAATCCTCGTAAACGTCATAAAAGTGTGTTAGGTTACTTTGATGGTCTAGGTCAATAAATAAAACTCTATGATCTTTACTAGCTAAATACTGACCAGTTAGAAGAGCTAAAGTGGTTTTACCAACTCCACCCTTGATGGCAACAAAACTAAGTAATTTCATTTGTTTTTTCTCCCTCCATTTTCTATACTTCTATTATAATATAAATCATGATAAAAATCAATATAAAAATCATGATTTTAATCAATATTTTTATCACTATTAAAATCATGATATAAATCACTATCTTTTTATCTGATATTTTTCACGGTAGCGCCTAAATGTTCGCTCGTTTATGCCTGTTAAGCCTGCCACGTCTTTATCAGACTTTCCTGAAAGGTAAAGCTCGAAGGCGTGTTTTAGTCTGCTATCGTCTTCAGTAAAGAGTGCCTTTCTGCCCTGGTATTTGCCCTGAGTTTTTGCAATAGCTATCCCTTGGGCTTGACGTTCCTTGATACGTTCCCTTTCAGCTTGTGCCTGGTACTTGTAAAGCTCTAAAATTAAGTTGTTTAGAAGCCGTCTCAAGTTATCATCTTCAATCCCTCGAAGGGTTGGAAGGTTTAACACTTCCAAGGTAGCCCCTTTAGTTTGTATCTGATTCATGATTTCAGTTAGCTCCTGGTTATTTCTTCCAAGTCGTTCTAGCTCTGTCACAACGACTATATCCCCTTCACGGATATAGTCAAGCATGGCTTTTAACTGTGGGCGGTCTTTGCTGACACCGCTGACTGCTTCCTGAAAGAGCCTGTCAACGTGCTTCAGTTGATCCAGTTGACTATCCAAGTTTTGGTCAGTCGTGCTGACCCTTGCATACCCAATTTTTGTCATATTTCCCCTTTCTATTTTGCCTAATCCTATTGTCCGCCTCCTCATCCCTTTAAAATCAAGAAAACGGCAAGCGGTCAATAGGCTATACCTCATTGACCTTTTATCTTGCTTTAAAAACTAATGATGTTTGATGAACCGCAAAACGAACAAATTTCATTGCTTTCGAATTTATCCCAAGGGTCAAGTCCATCGAATATCCTTGGATTTTCCTTTTCAGCATTTACTATATCTTGCTTTGTGTATCCTTCCCATTGAGTCCCAATCAAATCCTCAGGTTCAATCCATCCTCTTAATGAGAAAGCAGTTCCACAATCTCGACATTCCACTTGTAACATTGCCATTGATTTTATCCTCCTAATTCAATATTATTTTTTTGTTCTCGTCTTAATTCAGCATTTCGTTCCAGTTTTTCATATTGTGTAAAGTCTTTGACAATACTATCAAATTTTTCCTTAAGTGCTTTCCGCTCAATGGAAACCTCTACCACCTGCTTCTCAATTTCTTTAGGATTGACTGAAGGTGAAATGTTCAATTCTTCCAAAATTTGATAAGCTACTTTGGCATCAATCGGATTGTCTGCGTGAATATCTTCAAGCGCTGAAGCAATTTTATTGAGTCGCTCGACCTTCTCATCCAATCTATCAAGTGACTCTTGTGTTTCTTCAATCTGTCCCAGGAAGCGGTCATGTAACTCATGGAATTGATCTGAATCGGATACCCCGTGACTAACCAAGTAATTATATTCTTTGACCAACAAATCCAACTTAGAAATGTTAGGGTTCTTGGTTAAGATATATTCTCCGCTTTCGTAGGCAAGTTGATTGATAAGCGTTGACCCTTTCATGAATTTATTGCTTGCTGAATTGTCAGGATTGATGAAATAGAAAAAATCTGACTTCTTGATAAAAACATCAAAACTTCCATCCTCTTGTCTATCAACAAGGCGACTAGGAATTTTGACTGTACCTTTGTTGGCAATACCATATTGCATTTGAAGATAGATACCTGTGTCCGTCTCATGCTCGACCTGCCACGGTTCAATCTTGACCCGTATTTCAAAATCTTCTTCCTTTTCAGCTTGTAACTTGTCATACTCACTCTTGATACTTTCCAACGGATAGACGATTTCATTTTTAGCCAGGCGCTCCTCAATCTGTTCTAAAGAGTACCGTCCCTTTTTAGATAAAGTGCTGTCACGAGTATTTCGTTTTTGGTCTTTATCCAATAATTTATATTTGGCATATTTCCCCGTAAAATCAACTGCAAGATTTAACGCCTTTGCCTTTTCTTGAAAATCTGAAAGGTTGGTTGAATGCTTCAGGAGAAACTCAAGCCGTGATTTAATTTCTAACTTGAAAACATTTTCTTTTTGGTAAGCTGAATATTCTTTATGTCCGAATTGATTTTGACGGTCAAGAATTTTTGCACCTGCCAGGTCTGCATACTTGTCAGAAATTTGTTCAAGGGCTTTCTTTGTTCCTTTTTGCCATCTGAATTTATTGAGTGTAACCGAGTTAGTAGAATTGATATAAATGTGATTGTGAAGATGCCCCTTATCCATGTGAGTTGCAATGACAAATTGATGACTGCCACCTGTCAACTCAAGAGCTGTCTTCCGTCCTATCTCATGTACTTGCTCAGGTGTCAAATTGTCTTCAGGGGAAAAGGACTGAATTATATGATGAGCTAATACGTCATTATTTCTGATTTTTTCATTATTAATAGGTCTGCCATTTTCTATATTAGCAAGTTGTTTTAATTGCATCATTTCTGAGTAAGCAGACTCTACATCAATTATTAAATTTCCTGAAATTAATTGAGACACTGGTTTATCATTAACAAATTTTATTGGAAAATTTAATTCTGAGTCGATAAATTCAGAGCTAATTGTTTTAGCTCCATTTTCAATATATTTAATACCATCAGATAATTTATTGACGGATTTTATTTGTTTTACTTTTGTAACAACCAAGAGAAATTATTCCTCTCTTTCTTTTAGGAATTTTTCAATTTGTGTAATTTCTTTATTAAATTTTTCATCAACTAGACTTTTGATATCTGTTAAAGATTCTTGTAATTCTTTATAGTTTTCAATGCTAATTTCTTCATTTGTATTTATATATTTTGCTATTTGGTTGATATTTGTACCAATGCGGTTCACCTTGCGAAATTTAAAAGATTTTTCCAACCCCAAATACTGGCAATTCTGCCAATTTGGGGTTGGTAAATCTTTCAAAGTTTTGGGGAAAATCCCCAAGCCCCTTAGTCGTCTTTCAGACCTTAGTTGACTTCAACTTGTTGAAGCAACTCCTCTTTTAAGGACTGGTAGTCCTCATCTGAAAGAGAGTCAAGATAGGAAATTGTTTCTTGATATTCTTCAGCTAAGTCAGAGTCAATGCTTTTGAGTTCGTCCGCATCTTCATCTAAAAGGGCGATGGCTTTTCTGCGCTTGGCTTCAATAAAGCTTTCATTTCTTGTGTACGTTCCATTCTCTAAATAGAACAAGTTGAGAAGTAATGTTGTTTCAATAGTGTCATTCATGTTTTAGTCCTCCGTTTGTTTTCTGCGACTCATAAAGCCTGCGGATAATTGAGCGACAAGGTCTTTTACAGGCTCATCTCGTTGTCGCTCTTCTGCTCTTTTTTTGGAGCATCTTTCGCCTGCTCTTTCTTTTTAGTGTCAACCGCTTTTTCTTTAGATTGGTTTTTCAAGCGGTCAAGTTTTTCTTGAAAGGCATCCTTGGTCAGTTCTTTAGTTTGATACTTTTCAAGGGTTTTATCAATTCTTGAAATCAAACTATCTGCTTCTTTTTGTACAATTTTAATTTGACCTTCTAGGTCAGATAGTCCATTAGGGTCATCTGTCCATGTTGCCAAATAGCCAAAACTGTACTCACTTGTATCTAGCCCATAATGACTAGCGACCACAAAAGCAACTGACTCAGCTTGTAATTCTGCGGTACTTCTTTTAAGAGGAGTTTCTTGTAATTTCTCCATATTGTGTAGATCAGAATGTGCCATTTCATGAAAGATTGTTTTTAGTGTTTGTTGCTCAGACATCCCTTGCTTAATCACAATTTCATTGTTGTTTACGGAATAAAAACCGTTAGAGCCTTTGGTGTCTTTGCTGAAAGAAAGGGGAACACCATTAGCTTCAGATACCTCTTTAGCTGACTTGTAAAGATTGCCATAATCTTCATAAGTCCCCTCAAGTTCATAGATTGGTTTGGGTAATTCTTTTCCATTTGTCTGTGAGACATCAAAGACTGGGACAAGTTTGAAAGACATAAATGTTTGTTCATTTCCATTCTCATCTAAGAGTGGTTCATTAGTTTTAGGGTCTCGTCTTTTTAGAGTTATAGGGGCAAAAATCCGTAATGACTTTTCTCCCTTATTGACACTTCTCTCAAATTCATCCTTCCACTTTTTGAAGGATGCCACGTGAGAAGCTTCAGGGTTTTGCATTAAAATCAACTGAATATTTCTCGGTGAGTAATTGTGAAATTTACTCATTGTGGTCAAGTATTGTTTGTAAGTGTCAGACTGAAAATAGTCTTTAACGCCATCTTTCAAAAGTTGAGAAAGCCCCTTACTGTCTTTTGCCTGAATCAGTTCAGCAATGCTTTTTTGTGGTTCAGGTGAAGGTTGATTTTGATTATTTGGATGATTGCTGTCAATCGGGTTTGACCCATAACTGACCTCTTCATGGTCTGACTTTCCGTCACCGTCTGTGTCAGCATTAAAAGGACTTGTCCCTTGAGCTTTTTCAACTTCATCAGGAATACCATCACCATCTGAATCACGTTCAAGCTCTTCTTTTCGTGCTTCAGCTTGTTTTTTCTCTTCATCTTCTCTGAGAATTTGCTCAAAGCGATTTCTCAAATTTGGTTCATTATTGTCTGCCATAGCTAGACCTCCATTTTGTAAATTTGGTTCATCTTTAAAGGGTTCAAAATCTTTATTTTGTCGCAATATATCAAGCATTGCTCGTCCATTATCTTTAACAAATTCAGGATTGATTGACATTGTTTTGATGCTGTCGTCTTTCTCAACAAAGACCCCTAATATCGTTTTTTCTTGATTTAAAGTATCCAGTTCAATGTTGAGCGTTCGGCTAGGCTTCAGCAATGTTGCAGGGAAGGTTGAGTTATCATCCGTCCGAAAAGCTAAAAGAATATCTTTATCGTCTGAACGAATAGCACTTGAAACATCTAACCGCCCCATCTTCTCAACGGAAGATAAATCATCAAAGACAAAAGAATCTGACTCAAAGATTTCAGGGAGCATAGGGAGTAATTTTGCCTTATCTCTAAAGCCAATCCCAACTGTTAAATTTGCAAAATCGCCTTTTCCTGAAGCTACGTCTTCAATGAATTGCTCTGATAAATTTTCAGCCCACTCATGATAAACAGGAGCAATCCCTGTCAAGTGCATCCAATGCCTTTTTTCAAAATCCACCTGAAGGATCTGAACGTCTTCTTTATCCTGGTAAAAATACGTGACCTTACTATCAGCCAACTCATTAAGATACCAGTCAGCCGATTTTTGAAATTCTTCAGCGTAACGATTGAGATACCTCAAATCTTTATCAGTCGCATAATGATAGCCATTTCTAAGCCCAACACTTGACTCTTTTGACCTATCAATGTTAAAATATAATTGAACATTGGCAGGAAAATCAGGTTGAGTCTTTGACTCTTCAGGCTGTGGTGCTGTCCTTGAAGGTTCGCCTTCTAAATAACCGGAATTGCGATTGATTAGTTCGCCCCCAATGTTATTAAGTGGCTCTTGACTTCGGTCAAGGGCTTTTTCTTTGCTCTCCTTCAGGTAATCATTCCAGTCCATCTTGTCCTGACTTTCCAATCTCGGGGGGAGATCTGGAGTCAATCCAATTTCTTTATTGGTCAACCGCTCAATAAAGGCGTGACCTGCTTCATCATTATCAACTGCAAGGGTAATTAAGTCCTGGTGCTTTCCATCCTTAAAAAAAGTGCTTAATTTAGCTGTTTTAGCGAGGAAGGAAGATTTTTTCTCCTGGTCAACCTCATCATCAAGTTCACCAACTTCAGACAAGAGTTCTGCCACGTGACGACTCACCGTTGATTCTTTTAAGCCATCCATCGCAACCAGGCGGACATCTTCAAGACTATCCTTGTGAAGCTCATAATAGCTCATCAAATCAATAGGAGCTTCCGCAAAGACTAATCGTTTAGGTGTTCCAATATCAACGTGCATTCCCGTCATACCATCAGAAGCCCTCATAATCTGTTTTAAGCGCCCTCTCTCGTAAAGGTCATGATTTTCCTTAATACCTTGAAGAGAAGCGCCTATAACCTCTCCTTGGTTGTCTAAACTCTTGAAAACAATGACAGGTTCATAGTAGTCCCCTGTCTTTTTAGTTGCTTGTGATAAGACGTTTTTTTCTACGAAAAAATCGATCGTCTCATCAGACAAGCCCCTGACATCCTTCAGATATTCCCTGGCTTCTATGAACTTAGTTTCATAAGGCTCAAGGTAATAGCTGAAGGGTTCTTTTTCAGGAACGTTGGTCACATCGACCACGTCAAAACTACCTTCTTCCAAGAAGTGTTTTGCTTGCTTAAAAGAAAGCTTCTCCCCTGTCAATTCTTCCTGAACGACTTGAACCATTTTAATCACATCACCGCCATTGCTACGGGCAAACCAATTGAAATAGTTTTCCCTAACATTGATAGTGAAAGAGTCATGTTCTTCCCAAGTGTAAGTATAGCTTCCTGTTCGCTGTAAACTCATGCCCAGGCTTTCTGCCACTTTTAGAATTGACAGGGCTTTGAGTTCTTCAATACTCGCCATCTATCCTGCTCCTTACCTCTATTTCTTCCTGAAGCAAGCTATCAATATTAGCTTTTAAGTAAATCAGCTTTTCCTTAGAAGGTTCAATCTCCTCAACTTCAAGCACTCCTCTATACCGTTTAGGGTAGCTAAAAAGCTGTGTAGAGACTGCTTGAAAATCTTCAACGTCTAACGTCTTAATCAAGATGCTGACAAAGTCATTTAAGACCTCCCCCTGGTTGCTCTTTCCAGTCACTTGATGCTCAAGTGCAAACTGTTTGAGTGCTTCCGCCATCGTTGGCATCTCAACGACTGAAAAGAGGGTATCAAAGTAACCTATCCCCCTCATATTAGTTGTTTGTGTCATGTTTTCCTCCTTTTCCTCAAAATACAAAAGAAACCTGGTAGGCAATCCTAACAGGTTTTCTTTTGGTTAAGCCACTTCCTCAAATGGTAATTTTACTTCTAACACCTTTGCGCTAGTTGTTTCTATCACCCTATCATGGTTGACGTTGGCATCCCAGTCATCCATATCAGACATGGAACGGATATAACGATACCAGTTCGTATCACTTGGACTATTCGCCAGTTCTTTAGCACGTGGATGCTGAAGAACGTTAGTTTTCTTATCTCTGAAGACATTTTGTTTAGAGATAAAGATTAAGGCTTCATCAACCCCAATACGAGCCACCTCATCAGGTGTGAGAAGGTCACGCTGAATGGTTTGAATAGACTGACTGCTTGACCCTTGCGTTCCTCTTGTTTGCGACTGATTCTTAACATTGATAGTCTGCTTACCGCTTCGCATTGAGAAATAGTTCATTGTTTCCTTATCATTCGTCCCCAAGTAAACTAGGGTAGCACAGTTATTGAATATGGTCTCCCATTGGTCTTTATAGAGTGCCTTCAATTGACTGATGGCTTGAATGATAATATCAATTGAAATCTCACGGGAGCGAACTGAAGAGAGTGTTTCCGTGAAGTTTGGGAAACGTCCAAAGTTGGCAAACTCATCTAAGATAAGTCTGATATGGAACAAGTCTTCAGGTTTGCACGTTGGATGATCTCCCTGAAGGATTTCATCTGCTGTCTTTGGTAGCTGCCTAAACATCATAGTAAACATAGTCGTTGCAATAAAGTTGAAAGACTTATCTGTTTCAGGAATAGCGATAAAGACGGCTGTTTTTTCAGTCTGCCATTTTTCCATTTCCATTGAGTCACGGGCGGTCAGGTTTCTAACCGCATCATGGTCAAAGACGGCAAAACGTGAAGAAGCCAAAGATAAGACTGAGGTCATTGTTTTACCTTCAAAATTGCTATTAAATAGCTCCCATTGTCGGTTAGCGTAGTTCCCAGGCATTTCTTCTTCTAATTCTTCAAACAGTCTTTCAACCACGCTTGGAGTATCTTCATCCTCACGCTTGATATTTCTTAAAAGGTCTGCAACCTGAGCGATATTTGGCTCATACTTCTTCAGGACTTTTCCGTCAAAGTAGAGATACCCAATCAACGCCCTCATCAAAAGCATTTCAGCCTGATTCCAAAAATCCTCACCTGTGTTATCTGACCGTTTTGTCCCTGCGATAATCGCTTCAGCAACCCTATCAATGTCCAACTCATCGTGCATATAGTGAAAGACGTTGAACTGATTAGAGTTGGCCAGAGTGACCAGGTCAAAGATTTTGATTTTATAGCCGTGGTCTTCAAGCATTTTTCCTGTCTCACGGACAAGAAGACCTTTCGGGTCAGTGATAACAAATGAACTATTCATTTGCATCAGGTTAGGTTTCACAAAGGTGAAAGTTTTCCCGTCCCCTGGTAAACCGACTGTCAGCGTGTTTTTGTTTAATTGACGGTTGAAAGGAAGGCGTTTATTGAAAAGCCCCATTCGTCCATTTTGGCTGAAAATCATATCATTTTCAGGCTCTTTATCCCGAAAAGAAGCTATTTCCTTGTTCGTGGCGTACCGTGCCGACCCATATTCCTCCCCGTAGCGGTAGCGCCCTTTGTCGCCAACTCGAAAGTAAAACATAAGGACAACAAAGAGAGCTAAACCGCCACCATATAGACTAGCTTGAGTGAAGTTAAAGTCAATAAAAGACTTACTTGCCCAATTCTCCATCATCCAATCCAAACGGGCATTATCTATAAAGGTAACTCCTTCAGTTGCAGGTGCTATGGCATAAAGCTTGACCAACCAATGCACAGCATAGAAAAGGATAAGACCCACAATCAAATAAGGGAGAAAGCGACGTTTTTTCTGTTCTGTAACCATCTATAACCCCTTTTCATCTTTTGCGATAGCCTTCTTAGGCGTTGGTGTTTTAACCTTATCTTTAGCTTTGATTTCTGCGGTAACCTTTTTCTTGTAGTAAATCAATTTTTCCTTTAAAGTCATGGTCTTTGGTGTTTTGATAAGATTTTTAGTAAGTTTTTCTGCCTTTTCAGGTTCGGTTAAATCATTGATGACCCCTTTGAAACTTGCTTCCAAGGCTTGCACGTTCTTTGCATCGATGGCAACTGTACTTGTACCGTCCTTGTTATCCATAATGGAAAATCCCACATTGTAACCTTTTAAGTATTCTTCCAAACGTTCTGAGTTCAGTTCAGAGTTCAGAAACGTTTCAAAATGTTTTGTTTCCTTTGTTGCCATAAACTGATTCCAATTGGTTTTATCCGTATATGTCTTGTTTTCAAGATAGTGATTAAATTTGTGATACGATTCTTCAAGTGCATAATACATTGATTTTAGAAGCATTTCGCCTGTTAATTTATATATATCGGCTACTTTCATTCCTATTCTCTCCTGATCCATTTTTATCCTCCTTTCTAAAAAAAGCACTCAAAAGAGTGCTTTTATCGTATTCCTTAATTTGAACGTTTCTTTAAGAAAAAACTAATGACGATAGCCAATAATCCAAATCCTGCAGATGTTAGTAATATACTTTCTTTAAGACCAGTATTTGGAAGTGTTTTGAGTTTCCCATCTTTGTCAGTAACCGAGATAGTCTTATCTTCATTAACCGTTCCTCCAATTACCTCAGGCGCTACTACAGAGCCATCTGAGAGGACAACGTTTCCGTTCTGAGTGCTTACAATTGAAGCTCCTGTTTCTGTCTGTACTGGTGAACTAGGAGACACTTCTTGAACAACTTGACCTGTTACTTGCGACGTTGTTCCTACCTGAGAAGCACCTGCTTCTACAGCTGTTTGAGCAGATACACCAGGATTGTTTGTTGGCACTTTAACATCAGGAATTAAGGTAGTTGTTCCCCCATCAATAGTTGAAACACTAACCTTATTATCTGACGTAGCATTGTCTTTTTTGTTCTTATCTTCAGAAGTCGGTGTAGTTGCTGAAGAGCTGCTACTTGATGAAGAGTTGCTACTTGATGAAGCTGCTGAGCTTGAACCAGTTGCTACAGTTGTTCCAGGATCAGTTGGAGCTACAACAGAAGGCTGTTCTGAAGGTGAAGTTGGTACAGAAGGTACAGTTGTATCACTTGATGGAGCTGTTGTAGTTCCAGTATTTGGTGATACAGCAGGAACAGTTGTATCACTTGATGGAATTGTTGTAGTTCCAGTGTTTGGCGCTACAGCAGGAACAGTTGTATCACTTGATGGAATTGTTGTAGTTCCAGCGTTTGGCGCTACAGCAGGAACAGTTGTATCACTTGATGGAATTGTTGTAGTTCCAGCGTTTGGCGCTACAACAGGAACAGTTGTAGCATTTGATGGAGCTGTTGTAGTTCCAGTATTTGGTGATACAGCAGTAATAGCGTTTTCATTTTGTGAAGTGTTTGTATCTGCATAAGCTATTTGAGCGCTCGCTGAAGCAAGTACGACAATAGATGATAGTGTGATGATTTTAGCCCATTTTTTCATGTTTTAGTCCTCTTTAATGTTTATTTTAATATTTATTTTAATGTTTATTTTAATGTTTGTTATTCTGCAAAACCTGTAATGATAGGTTTACCTACGATTACATAACCATACATTGATTTTTCCTCTTCACGTACAGGAAGAGTCATTCTAATCGTTTTAATATTATTCGAGTCTTCTGTTGTAGTAATTACAAATGTAACTTGAATAATATCTTGTGATTCGGTTAGTGATTCGTAAATCGTTGATTGTGCTTGAACTCCTTTTTTGAGTTCAAGACCTTCAGTTTTCATTTCACTGCTTAAAAAATCTACAATATTTTCACTTTTTCCAGTATAGAAATTTGCGATAAAGAATCTACCAAAAACTTCAATTTTCCCTTGTTTCTCTTCAAGTTGTATCCGATTTTCAAGCTCATTGATTTTCTTAGATTGAATTTGAACAAGAGATATTGAAACAATAGATGCTATTGTAATTAAACAGATAACTATTGTAAGAACAAGCGAACTAAACCCTGATTTTCTAGTTTTTACTGGCTTATCTGATACTGATTTACTAATCATTTTTTCTGTATCTTTTCTATCTTCAACCAGGTTATTTTGAGGTTTTTCTACGCTTTTAATAGATTCTAGCTTTTTATCTTTTTTAACAGAGGTACGCTTTTCTTTTTTCTGCTTATTTGATTTTAAAAATCCAAATGATTTTTTTTCTCTTTTAAAACCAAACCCTGATAGCGCTTCTTCTACAATTGATTCGAGGGGGAGAGATAAAGATAGACTGTCTAAAATTACCCCCTCTTCTCCTAATTGATCTATTTGAATAGTTATCGTTTCTCCTCTATCTTCTGTCCAAACTGACCTATCATTAATAAGAGATAGCAATTCATCCCTATTTTGACAGGTTTCTTGCTGATTTGTTTGTAAATTAGTAATTCTGAACATGACCCTCACCGACCTCTTCAGAAGAATTTACCTTGTTAGAATTGTTAAATGCAAAATTTTCAAATTCATCAAAAGACTTACCTGACTCAGCCATTAACGCAATGACATATTCTGCTTGAAGTGTATTAATTTTCACTTCGTACTCTTTTTCTTTTTGATTCAAGGCTTTTTTCTGTTCCTGAATTTTTTCTAACTCAGCATTAAATTTTTCAAGTTTACCCTTTAATGATTGTGATTGTGTCTTTTTCGGTGCCATATTTTTCTCCTTTAATTTGAGGTGCTAGGTGTTGTAGTTGGTTTTGTTGATGAATCCGTTGTAGTTCCTTCAGATGGTTTTGTACTATCCAAAATTCCATAGTCACCTGTTTGATCTGTTAAAATAATGGATTCCATCTTATTTACTTTCATTTTACCGTTTTCATTAGTATAACTTATTCTCAGTGTCTTTTTGTTCAAAACATTTTTTTGAGCAGTGTTATAGTTTTTCTTTTCATCTAGTAAAGTATTTACATAATTTACTTGCGCTATAACTTGTAATTTGTCTTGATTGATATAAATTTCTGCTGATTTAAACTGAAAATCTACAACAAATCCTTTATA
>QWCO01000723.1_pt1 | contig 15549 bp, 6 predicted proteins | sample 1972611 | NCBI WGS metagenome assembly QWCO01 (sample SAMN09866706, study PRJNA288562) | Human oral metagenome isolate term1_saliva, whole genome shotgun sequencing... | reverse complement strand
GAGCATCATCTTGTCTCCAAGTGCATCAGTAAGCTTTTTCCATCCATCAAAATCATCTTCTGCCATACCATCTTCGATAGAGATGATAGGATATTTACTTGCCCAATCTTGATAAAGCGCTACAAGCTCATCAGCATTGAGTTTTCTACCTTCTCCTGCCAAGTCGTATACTCCATCTTTGAAGAATTCTGATGAAGCGACATCAAGTGCAAGAGAAATTTTACCAGTATAACCTGCCTTTTCGATAGCTTCCATAATTACTTGCAAAGCTTCTTCATTAGATCCAAGATTTGGTGCGAACCCACCTTCATCTCCTACTGAAGTTACAAGACCTTTTGACTTAAGGATAGATTTGAGGTTGTGGAAGATTTCCGCTCCCCATCTGAGTCCTTCTCTGAAATCTGGAGCACCTGTAGGGATAATCATAAATTCTTGAATATCTACATTATTGTCTGCATGAGAACCTCCATTGAGGATATTCATCATAGGGAATGGAAGTGTATTTCCCTTTCATTCTCCAAGATATTCATATACCCATTTCTTTTCAGTTTGAGCACACGCTACTACAAAAGCCATACTCACTCCAAGGATTGCATTGGCTCCAAGATTTGATTTATTTGCTGTTCCATCAAGAGCAATCAATACCTCATCGAGTTTTCTAAAGTTTTCAAAAGTCTGACCTTGAATTGCGTTTGCGATAGTAGTGTTTACATTTTCTACTGCTTTGAGTGTTCCCTTCCCGAGATATCTAGACTTATCTCCATCTCTGAGCTCCAAAGCCTCATGAATTCCTGTAGATGCTCCAGAAGGAACCAAAGCTCTTCCCATAATACCATTATCAAGGGTGATTTCCACTTCTACAGTAGGATTTCCTCTAGAATCGAGAACTTCTCTCGCATGAACTTTACTAATTGTGTATGACATAACTTATAATAAGTATAAAATAAAACCAGCGTAAATTTTAGTTTTTTTCTCAAAAAAAGCAAGATTAAAAGTATTTTATCAATCCATGAAATGTAAAAAAGAGAAAAGAAGTCTGATTTCTTTTTCTTTTTTAGCTTAAAGTAAATAGACTTATTTACAATATTATTTTATTGTGATAGTCATCTTACGCTAACTACCGTTCTGTGCTCACCCGCTCCAAAATTATCTGTTGCAAATACTACAAGCATATTGCCATTTTCATCTCCTAAAATTGATCAAAACAGACTATAAGTATTTTTGTTAAAAGCTCCATTATATCAGATTTAGTAGTTAAAACTTTATTAACAACCTTAGATTATTGAAAATAACTATCCCTTCTCTATTTAGTAAGTAAAAAACAAAAAATCAGACTTTCTCTTGCATTAGGTGAAAAAAATACTAAAATCTCAGATAAGTTTTAGTTTTTTTTTGTTCACGATGGAAGATGGACTTTATAGGAAGAGGCATTCCCTCTCACATATTCTTGCACAGGCGATGCAAAGAGAACAGCAGCGAGATGTAGAAGTAGCGATTGGACCTGCGATTGACAATGGTTTTTATTATGATTTTTTGTTCTCTCAAGACAAACAACTTAAGGAAGAAGATCTCAAGAGAATTCAGTCTCAAATGGAAAAAATTATCAAAGAGAATCAGGATTTTATTGGTTTTTCTTTGCCAGATGCTGAATCACAAAAGCTTGTACTTGATCTTATGAAACAGCAATATAAAGAGGAGATGAGATCTGAGTTTTCTGCAGCTGGGGAGGAGATTACTTTTTGGGCAAATACCATTGTAGAATCTGCAAAAGATGCTTTGTTAAAAGGTATTAATCCTGAATATCTCGCATATTATCAGACTGTGACTGATTTTTTGCAGTCTCGTTTCCCAGACCAGTTTGCTGGTAAATTTGTGACTTTCCTTGCTTACTGGAGAGGAAACTCTGATAATGTAATGATGACCAGAGTCTATGGACTGGCTTTTGATACTAAAGAAGAACTTCAATCATACATTACTATGATGGAAGAGGCAAAAAAGAGAGATCATAGAATTTTAGGACAAAAACTTAAACTTTTTACTATTTCTCCATTGGTTGGATCAGGTTTGCCACTTTTACAGCCTCATGGAATGATCATTAGAAAAGAAATTGAAGATTTCCTTTGGCAACTACACAAGGACAAGGGATATCAGAGAGTTTGGACTCCACATCTAGCCAAAGAAGATCTTTACAAAACCTCAGGACATGCTGAGAAATTTTGAGATGAACTTTTTAGAGTAAAGGGTAAGGAAGAAAACTTTTTTATGAAGCCAATGAACTGTCCTCATCACATGCAGATTTTTGCGGATAACCAATTTAGCTATCGTGATATGCCAGTTCGTTACTTTGAACCTGCAACGGTATATAGAGATGAAAAAACCTGACAACTTTCTGGGTTAACTCGTGTGAGATCGATTACTCAAGATGATGGGCATCTTTTCTGTCGTGTGGATCAGATTATGCAAGAGGTAGGAACTATCGTGGAAATTATCAAAAAGTTCTACTCAACTCTTGGTATGATCAATGATTATTGGGTTCGTCTCTCAGTTCGTGGACCAGAAGGAAAATACCTCGGATCTGATGAAGTTTGGGAAAAGGCTGAAGGAGCACTCAGAGCTGCTTGTGAAAAATTTGATCTTCCATTCAAGATTGGAATTGATGAAGCCGCATTCTATGGGCCAAAGCTTGACTTTATGTTCAAGGATGCAATCGGTAGAGAACGACAACTTGCTACAATTCAGTGTGATTTCAATCTTCCAGTTAGGTTTGATCTCTCATTTACCAATGAGCAAGGGGAAAAAGAGAGACCAGTAGTAATTCATAGAGCGATTTCAGGTTCTCTAGAGAGATTTATGGGGGTAATGATTGAGCACTTTGGAGGAGCATTTCCTCTTTGGCTTGCTCCAATTCAAGTTCAAATTGTTCCTGTGGCTGAGAAGTTCAATGATTATGCATTTCAACTAAAATCTCAGCTCAATCAGCTTGATGTTAGAGCTAAAGTTGATGATGGATCAGATTCTTTCTCAAAGAAAATCCGTAATGCCGAATTGATGAAAATACCGTATACTCTTATCGTAGGAGAAAAAGAACAAAATTCTGACTCTGTTTCAGTTCGTGAGTTTAGATCAAAGGCGCAATATGAGAAGTCTATTGAAGATTTCATTGCTCAGGTAGCATCTGAAAAAGATGAGAGAAAACTCTCTGCTGAATAATATACTAAAAAAATAAGAGCTAGTTTCTTTTAGAGATACTAGCTCTTTTTCTTTTTGTCAATAGGGAATATTAAACTCAATACAGATAAACTATATCAGTTGAAACTTTTAGACTTATATGTTTATTATTACCACCAGATTATCTTAGTACCATTTTTTTCAAAGTAATCTGCTAATAAACTAATAGGTGTTCTTCTCCAATATCAATAGGGAGAATCTTGTTTTGGAAAAATAATCTTTGAAATGGTAGGTAAATCTGATTTTTCAATCTCCCATGATTCTAAACTTTGTACTCAAAGAATATCAATTTCCCCAAGGAATATCACATCTTTTTCAATCTTTTTTAATCCAGTGAAACGGAAGGTGCCACCTTTTGGAATTCTTGTACCTTTAGTGATGATTTCAATATTATCTAAAAAGCAGGTACCTGTAATTACTTCAGGTAACGTAATATTTTGTAAAGATTTTAAATTTGGTAGCTCTAATGCTTGCATTTCTTTAGGAAATATCATTTCCCCCTCAATTTCAGAAAGATTACTATAGAAATTTTTTATAGTTTGAGGAAAAAGTACTGATTTCGGTCGAGATTTTATACTATTACAAGACAAAAATCTTAATCATTCTGGGAAAACCGTATTTTCTGGCAGCGATTTTAATTGATTGATTTGTAATTTTTTTAATTTATTTGAAATTGGTGAAGGATCCAATAGCTCTTCTATTCCAATAGTTAGCTCCTCTAAATTTTCTGGGAAAATACTATTATTAGGGTATTTTTTTAATTTTGGAAGATTAAGTTTTGTTACTCAGATCGGAATATTTACACCTTCAGGTCGAGTCACTAAATTTGGGAATGAAAGCGTACCTTTCAGGTTTTTTGGGAAATGAAACCCTCTAGGAAGTTTGCTAACATGCTGTAAACTAAGATCTTCATCATATTCTGGATGTTTCAAAAAATATTCGCTCAATGCTATCAGATTTTCAGGCTTATTTTGTTCTTCTATATATTTTTTATCCATACGAGAAACAAAATTCCCCTCAAGCCCATAAATCTTTTTAATCTCTTCTTCTTTATATGATTCTGCGTTTAATAGTTGTACAAGATCCTCTGAAGTTTTTGCTGAGATTTCTTTTGAGGTTGTTTGTCTATTATTTTCTTTTCTTTCTTGTGAATCTAGAAATAGTGATGAATTTCTCATATTTCAAACATGTTAGATAAAACTTTCCTTATTATATTCACATTCATTCTAATTGTCAATTTTTTTAAAAAGATCTTAATAGCTTGACATTTATAGGAAAAACATTATCTTAATGATAGATGTGTGCTCATTAATAAGAAATCTTATCAAAATATCTGAGTAGAGATAACCCTTGCTCGATTTAATGTTTATAATAATTCACCACCAACTTATATTTAAGGATAATATGGAACACCAGACTAAAAAACTTATCATTAAAAATGAGTTATCTTTTTTAGTAGATAATAAGGGGGAAAAATTGCAGTCTCTCTCTACTAAAAAATTACTCTTTGATGGGCATATTTTCACGGCTAAAGAATTTTCGTGTGATAAACTCATTATTGAAATTATTACTGCGGTATGTGTCTATGGAGGTAATGGCTGTATTCTCTTAGCTAAAGTAGATGGGGCTAAAGCATATGCTTCTTTCAAAGGCGCTAAAGCACACGCCCTTGTCAAGGGTGCACATGCATATGCTATAGTTGAAGGCTCTCATGCTTATGCTGATGCTAAAGATACGATAGCACATGCTATTGCTGAAGGCTCTCATGCTTATGCCACTGCACAGGGTGCATATGCTTATGCTGAGATACGTTTCTCATATGCTTATGCTAAGGGAAGGTTCTCATATGCTTATGCGATCGGTATAGCATCAAAGGCCTATGCTGAAGCATATGGATCATATGCATATGCTATGGAAGAAGAAGCTATTGCATATGCTATGGGAAAGTATAGCGTTGCTTACGCAATGAAAAACCATACCCATGCGTACGCTGAAAATTATGGATCTCATGCCTACGCTGAAGCAGAAAATTCATATGCTTATGCAAGTTATGAAAGGAGTTACGGTTATGCCTGTGTAAATAAATCATATGTTTACCTTGTAGCAGAAGATGCTCATGGTTATAGTCTTACACCAGGAGCTTCTATTATAAAATACGAGCATAACGATTACCTATGGGAATAAGTATGATAAGATTACTTAGTCAAAATTAGCATACTATCGAAACATTTCCCTTAGTATTTCTAAAGGGATAATACTCTCCTTAGTAATATCTAAAGAGAGTTTTTTATAATAATTTCTCACTGACGCAAGAAGTATCGTACGAAATTTGGGCAAGATTCTCTACCTAAATCAAGAGACATGTCATTTTACAGGTCTTTTTATTGTATGCTTGATTTTTGTATTTTTTTGAATACCATTCTCTCTATAAAAAGAGTCTCAAGATATTGTGGATGACCGTTTCGGACGTTTAGGAATGGCGATCGTTAGATAGGATATTCCCCCACACTTGAGACTCTTTTTATTGTTACATAATTTATTCTTCAAAACCCTTCTTTATAGAGAAAATCTTCAAAAAAAAGAAGTTTACTCTTAGCTAATCCACACAAAAGTAGAAATCTTATATAATTTCTAAACACATAGGAAAAATGCTTGATATAAGCAATCTACAAAAGTAGAAATCTTATATAATTTCTAAACCCTTAATGTCTAAGCATCAAAGCACCCTATCTACAAAAGTAGAAATCTTATATAATTTCTAAACAGCCCACTTGATGTTCAAGAGAATGCTGATCTACAAAAGTAGAAATCTTATATAATTTCTAAACAAATCATCCTTCAATCACAACATAATAATCTACAAAAGTAGAAATCTTATATAATTTCTAAACGAGGGGACTCGGCAAAAGAGTTCTCATATCTACAAAAGTAGAAATCTTATATAATTTCTAAACAATATACACATTCTCAATCCATTCATATCTACAAAAGTAGAAATCTTATATAATTTCTAAACTCCACTTTTGGCTTAGATAAGCCTTTTTGAAGCTATTAAGTTTTTTACTCAACAGCTCCAAATCCGCTTAAGACCATCTTCTAATTTTATGAAGACGGTAGGTTTACATTTTTTAGAAACAATATCATGATTTTTACTTTCTGAATAATCAGATTTCTATCTTTTTTATTTGTTAATGATCAAGCCACTACATAAAGACAAGTTCTTCCTCTTCATGCACTGCATATCCATACCTGTGAATTTTCTTTTTACATCATTCACACACCTCAAATATAAGAATACTGTCAGTATTTTCAAATCTTTTTGCAAATTTTTTCTCAATTTCTAGCAAGACGATTGCCAAGATATGATCTGAATTTTTAAGTTCTCGGACAGAATATTGGAGTCTACGACCGTATTTTTCCAAAAATTTAGAAAATCTGAATCTGAGTTTGTTTGAGGAAATATCGTAGGATACAATCAGCATTTTTTAACTTTATGTATAAAATTGGTTAACGAAAAACGATACTTTTATTTTTCTACGAAGATAAAAAGTGGAAATTCTCTACTTTGATCCATGCAATATCTATAATACTCTTTAACATAAGAGAAGACCTGCATTTTCTGTTCCAATAAAGCAGACAAAAAATTCTGAATATATTTCTTCTGTTTCTCCCATTCAATGGTATATTCTCCGTTTTTGAACTTAAAATCCTGCTCATTGATTTGCCCTAGATTATGCATTTTTCTGATCTTTTTGTCAATAATACATCTAAAAGGCTCAACGAGATCGCAAGCAAGCGATTTTCTCTCATAAAAAAGCTTGTGATAAACGCCCTTATAGACATCAAAACCATAGAGGCACAAGTTCGCCTCTATGAAGTTATAAAGAAAAGAATAGCCGATATCCATCAGGAAATTGATGATATCATTTCTTGTTCTTGGCATCCTCTTATACCGCTTCATCTCTTCAAAATAGGAAGTAAAAAAGAGCTTCGAAGCGTTTCACTCAAGCCCTCTGAGCGAATCATCGCTTTCTACCTCCTTTATCTTGGAGAGAAGTTCCTTCATACGGAGGATATTTTCCTTAAATCTGTCAGACTTCTCTCTTATTTCATGAAGTAAAGAAAGCTGGTTTTGAACCTTATTTTTGACAATCTTCTTCGCAATTTCTAGCTCTGGAAGCTGAGTATATTGTTTTTCTCTAAGGAGATAATTCCCCTGCAGAGCATCGCCGATCATACATTTAGGCTTGAGATTATAGCCAAGGCAAAAAAGGCAAATCTGATACTTCGCCAAGCGATCAATCAGTTTTGAACTGATGGTATACTCCCCTATGATAAAAATACAGAAAATCTTGAAACATGAAATCTGATTTACAATTTTGTCATTTTCTTTGATCAGAAGATTATCATTTCTCAGTATCAGATCTTTAACTTGTTCCGAGGTGATAACTACGATTTGCTTTTCTAAAAAATCAGGAGCCGAAAGCATCTTTCTCATTTTAGAAACTAAAGACACTTAAGTATAGTCCTGATTTTTGATTTTGCAAGTTTTACACCAAAGAATGATCGCAAAGCTCAGCATAAATGCAGTTTTGACACTTATCCAGTTGAGGCTTGAAGTCGGAGTTTCTTGGATCAAAACGCTTGTATTCCTCTAAAAAAGCTTCAAAAGTCTGAACTTCTTCCTCGTTTGGAAGGGGGATTTCATAAACTTTATTGTCATCTAAGGAATAAAGCTTGAGTTTCTCGACTTCATAGCCCATTTCTGTGAGGCAAAAGTATTGGGCATAAAGCTGATAAATCTGTCATTGATACACCTCTGAAATGTGCGATTTCCTCTCAATGAGCGACTTTTTAGCAATATGGAAGCAATCTATCTTTCCTATCAAGCCATACTTTTCTGAGAACACCGCAGTTCATTGAAGAATATCTTTAGAAGTTGAATAATTTCCACTATCAATGAGGCTATGATTGAGTGTGCCGTTGATTTGCGGAGTATCTTGGTAGAGCTGCTTTTCGTAGTTCTCATAGAGGTTATGGAAGTAGATAGAGTATGGACAGAAGATGAAGTCATTGAGGGAGGAGATGCGGATGTATTGGTCCATGGGGATTAATGAGAGAATAAATATTCCAGGTATTCCTTAGCTTTTTTTGCAATATATAATCAAGCTCTCGCATCATTATTAAAATCTTGTTGGATATTTTGCTTTTCTAAAATATTTTTTGATACAAATTTAGCTTTATAATCTTTTAAATCCAATTTGCTTCCATCATGCTTTACTGAAATTTTACAATTTTTACACACTACTCCATGTTTTTTTATAGTATTCTCGCAATTAAAACAAGTACTTGATGTTCCTGATGTTTTAACAAACACTATATTTCATATCATTTTATAATCATCGTAATTACTACTCTCTTTTATTTTGAAAAAATTTTTAGAATCAAGATTTTTTACTTCATCAATTGAACATATTGGGAATATTTGCCTATCTTGTACTTTCTCGTTTTTGAGGTATATATAGTTCAATTTCTTAAAAAGCTGAACTTCTAAATTCTGATAAAGATAAGTGGATAATGTCCTTTCTTCCATAATTTTTTTAAAGGATTTATCATCCTCATAAATATTATCAAGATTTTCTAATGCAATATAATCAACATTATATTCTTGTATTAATTGTGAAATAGCAGAAATAAGTAGTGATGTTATTCACTCCTTTTTATCTATTATTTTTAAAATATTTCTTTTCACATTATTTTTCTCTAATTCCTTTTGTATTTCTTCTTTTAAGTTTGATAATATTTTTTTAAAATCAATATAATCTTTGGCATTAGTTTCTGATGACATATTCTGCCCCTTTCCTACTATTTTCCAAACACCCCCTTTCCCTCTAATAAATCAATTTATATCTCAAGATTTTTTAATTTCTTTTAAAACATATTGTTTGTCTTCTTTTCTTAATGTAATAATAACATATCACAACATTGATATTTTTGTATTTTTTACAGATAACTCGTCAGATAAAGATCCTCTATCTATTCACATAATAGTTATTTCATCTTTGTTTTTTATGGAATTAAATATATTTAATGTAGTATTTTTTACATGTTTTTTTGACTTTTCTTCCTTACTTTCGCATAATTTAGCATTATTATTTTGCTTTCCTTTATTAAAAAGGATATCTAAACTAATAAAAAATTTATCGCTTCTAAATCTCTTTTTATCGCTCTCAGAATCTGCCTTTCTAAAAAAGATCCCTCATTCTTGCCCTAAAAATGTTTCTCAGTCATCTTTGAAGATATTTTTAAAATAAGTGGTAAAGAGATTTTCTTGTTTACCGTCTTCTCTCTTTGAAACTTCTATTGTTTTTTGCGATTCTCAAGTATCTTTTTCATAATCTCTTAAATTCTCTTCAGCAGATACAAAATCACTATTAAAAATATTAAAATCTTTACTATATACCTGAAAAAGTAATATTTCTCAAGTATCTGCTAATTTAAAAACTTCCTCCTGCTCTATATACTTTTCCTCTAATTTAGAGAATTTTTGATTGATAAAACTTACAATATCTTCTACAGAGTTTTTTTGTTTCAACTCTCAATATAAATAAGACCAATCTTCTCATTTGTATTTTTCATCATTTTTAAGTTTTTCTAAAGCTTTTAAAATATGCATTTTAAAGGCCTTCAAATAAGATCTTCTCATCTCCATTTCATTACTTTTGCAAGAGGTACAACCTTTATCTTGTCAATTTTTATGAAAATCACACCTTCATTCTATATCTTTTTTCTGGTTTTTGTATATATCCCAAGCTCTTTGTAAATCACTATTTCCCAATAAATCTCAATCTTTTGAGAGACATAATTTTTCAAGTGCAGGAAATGAAAGTTGAGAATATTTATAAATTTTAAAATAATTTCCCCCTATTCACTTATCCTTTGTTTGAGAATCTGTAACAATATTTTTTATATCATTTTGAAGCCTATTTTTATCAAATAAAGCTACAAAATAACAACCATCTTTTTCTAATATCTGACCGTAATATCTAACCATTACTTCTTGGATAAATTCTCTCTCACTTGTCCTTACATTCTGCCTTAGTTTTCACCTATGTTTTGCAAGCGTATCTCTAAACTCTTTAATAACATTGTAATCAGGATTAATAAATTTTTGCTTAAAAAGAATCTGTAAAAATTTGTTAAGTAGCTTTTTCTGTTCTTTTTCCTCATTTGCAAGCTTATCTTTTCCCAATAGGTTTATGTATTGATATCACTCCAATGTTTGTCAAGGCTGCATCTTTATTTGATTTCATTTTTGAGGTTCTACAAACTGCTCTGAATCTAACTTTACCAAAGAAGGGTAAAATTTCTCCTTTTTTTGCCCATTTTCATATGAATCATATTTTTTTGATTTATCAAAAATTTTATTTCCCTTATTGTCAATATAAAACTTAATTTCTAAAATATTCTCATTATTTTTATACTCATTAATAAAATCTTGAATATATTGATTTAATAATTGACCATTGATATCATCTAATTCAGAAATTACTTCATCAAGGCTTCTATCAAAATTAAATTTTTTAAGCCTTTCTTGTAAACCTGAATTTTCTTTTTGGAGATTTAAAGAACAAATTTGGTTTGTTTTTATATCAACTTTTTTTCAATTATCATTTACAATTTCTCCATCCTCAACCATAGTTGCTACAGATTTTTGTAATACCTGTTTGTTTGCCTCAAATTTTTCTTTTAAAAGAGATGCTTCCCTCCTAAACAAAGCGAACTTATTAAAAGTAAACTTTCAAAAGCATGTTCCAGAAACTTCATTTTCATGGCTTGTAATAATTGAGTTATTAAGTTTCTCAAAATCATAATTTATAATTTCCTTTTTTTTGTCTAAAATCTCCTGATTTGTTTTGTAGGTATCAAAAAAATTAAAAATTGTAAATAGATTTCTATTTAAGTACGCTATCTTTCTTAAATGAATTGAAATATCAGATTTTTTCTCATTTTTATGCTGTTTATCTTGTAATTGATCAAAAAAGTTAAAATAATTCTGATATTCATCCTGTATTTCAAGCAACTTAGATTTTAGTCATTCAAATCATTGGATCTTTTTTAGGGAAGGAATATTTTTAAAAATCCCCTTACTTTTTTTAAAGTCAAAATAAATGTTTTTCTTTGTTGTCTCATTCCTTCATTTCTGAATTTCGGCATTTATCTGCAACAAAAATCAATAGTATTTTTTAGATTCTTTTAAAAAATCTTCATATTTTCAGAGACAAAAGTTATTCCAATCAAATCCATCCTCAAACTCTCAATCTTTAATATGTTTAATATAAGAATCTAAACTCTGATAATTATTATCTCATTTTAGAATTTCTCTTGTTTTTTTATAAGGCTTCAATTCAAATCTGACGGTCTTCCTCACTTCATACAAATTTTTAAAACTTTCTAGATTTACCATGATCATTCTTTTTAAAAGATAAAAAATGAATTTTAGATTTATGCTTATACCAATACTTTAGGTACAAACTAACAATCTGCGATAGCAGAAATCTACTAGGAGAGAAGGTTCTCCTCCCCTAATCTGATTTACACTATCTACCATAGATAGAATTTCTTTAATGAAAAAATCAAGAGCTTTTTTTATGTTAGTTTGTTATTTTTTTATCCCACTCAGCATCCCTAATCAATAAGTCAGGCTTTTCTGGATTTTCTTTAATTCTCTCAAGCATCATCACCCCTTTTCTGGCGATATTGTAAGCTCCATTCGCATCTCCAGAAGTCGGATATTCAAATACGCTCTCCTCTATAACCACCCCCTTTTCATCACGAGGAAGTTGATCATATCGCTTGCGAGAATCAAACCTCTCTTGAGCATTTCCGATTGGAGAGAGGATAATATCCCTACCTTCATCATCAGTATTTCTGATCTGCATAATCAAATCGAGAATTCGGAAAAATGAAGTCCAAAAAGTCTGAGGAAATTCGCGATTTTTGAGTTGGTCAAAGAGGGATTCAGATTTTTCTATCTGGTATTTGGAGAAAAGAGTATCAAGTTCCAAACTTGGATCATATTTGATTTGCGTTCGCTCTCGGTGATCTCCTCTTTTTCCTCTTCGTCTCTCTACATTTGAATAAAGTTCCCAAGTTCCATCATCAAAGATATAGGCTTTTTGACCAGCATCTCGAGTCAGATTTTTAAAGCTTTTGAAAAACTGGGTTTTCATCTCTTCAGAAGAGCCTTTTTTGAAATAATGCTGCTTCCTCCAGCCAGTAAGCGGATCCGTCACAGACGTATAATTTGCACGCGTATAAAGCATGATTCCTCGCTGTTTTCATTTAATATCTCAGAACGTATTAATCTGAGGAGCAAGCTGGTAGGCAGAAGTCACACTTCATGGCTCACCAACAGTTTTCTCCTTTTTTACGATAAAATTCAGCTTTTTGGCAAGGGCAAGCTCGAGTTTTTGATAAACAGATTGCTCAATCTTTTGACGACCTCTTTTGAAGCCAGCATTTAAGTCTTCAAAAACGATCACTGCATTATATTCCAAAACCAGCTCTACAAGCTTATTTACGACCTGTGAAATGTAGCCATTTTTGAGATCAGCGATTTTCTCAATCGTATCTCGGTTTTGACGAGCATGGAGTCTGTTTTCAGCTTTTTGAGAGAGTTTTGCTTCATAGTCGGTACCATTGAGGAGATTGAGCGTCCCTTGTTTGACGATTTTCCCAGTTTTCACCGAAACAACAGAATAAAAAGCCAGATGTTTTTCTCAACGGTCCACCCCAATCACATGGAGATCATCAAAATGAGGGATAATCAGCTCTTGATTGAGTTTCTGATTGAACTTTGAAGGAGCAGAGGGACTGACCTCATTATTTCCAAATCACAAGGTAATCGGCACATGGAAAAGGATTTTATCTTCCGTATATCTTTTGTGCTTGAAAACATCGTATTTATCTACCTTCAGCGTTTTCTTCTCCTTTTTCATACTTCATGGTCTGAAGAAAATTTCCGCTTCTCCATTGAGTTTTACATTGGTTTGATTTTTAAAAAGCTGTTGCCAATAAAGCGTTTGCAAATCAGGAGTCTTTGACTTTCCTTCAAAATCTTTGGAAGAAATCTGAAAGAGAAAGAGGGTTCAGTCTTTTATTCCTTGTTTAATCAGTTCTTCATTGACTTTTCTCCAGTTTAACAAATAACCTTGTTGTTCAACTTCTCTATAAAACTGAGAAATATCTTGATAGTTTTCTGTCGCTTGAAACAGGAAATTAAAAACTTTCCAATCCTCATATTTTTGCAGTGCCGACTTATAAAAATCAATCAAAGTATGGAGGTCTGCGAGATTGAAGCTCTTTTCGGACTTTTTAAAACTTCCTTTGGCATACAGCTCTAAAACCTGATCCGAAGCTCCGTATTTTTTCTTGTCAGAACCTGGCATCAAGCACTTTGGAAGCATTTTATTGGCTCAGGGAAGGAGCTTATAATCCATCTTTTCCATCGTTCCGAGATTCCCCTCGTAGAGAGCTGATTTTTCAAAAAATTTATTCTGATCCTTTTTCATAATTGCGAGGTAAAATTTCCCATCTTTTCTCAAAATCACCGATAAGTTCTGCGTTTCTTTATTTTTATCTCGTCCGTTCAGCAAGGTAGAACAATCAAAATTCAGCTTTAATTTTGCTTGTGAATAGGGTTTTCTCGTGAGATAATTTCTGATCATATCATACCACTTTGGCAAAGGATAATCCTGTAAAAGCTGATCAAGACTCGGATAAAACTCCCCTTCTGGAACAAATCCGAGTTTGCTCATATCTATTTTGAACCACTTGAGCATCCTATACGCATACAAAGCGTTATCCAAAAGCATTTTAATCAGATTTTTGTGTTCTTGATTAGTGGATTCTAGGGCTGAGAGGGATTGAAGGGCTTTTTTTGCTAAAGTATAGGATCAAAATTCTCCCTCTCAAGTCCAAAAAGATTCAAAGTCTGATTTCATACTTTTGAGCAGAAGTTCCCAGTTAGAATGAGATTTTTCTAAATGAAGATTTTCTCGTTGGAGTTTGAAGAGAGAGGCTTGATGATGCTTTTCTTCGTCTGCATCAGCCTTTTCTGCCATTTGAAAAGGGACCGATTCTAAAAGCTCCTTGAGTTCAGCAAGCGAAAGATAAGCAGGAAGCTTAAAGCTCTCTTCATCATTTTTTTTGAACTTAAAAAGTTTGAGCTCAACTCCCTTTTCTAGCAAGGTATGCCAAGATGAGAAGTAGCGGTTAGAAATAATATTGAGAGATGTTTTGGAGAAGAAAATCTGTGAAAGATCCACCTTCTCCTCAAAAATTTGCTCTAAAAGCTTGTTGAATTCGGGGATTCTTTGATCTGTTTCTCTAATCATAGTGTGAAGCGTCTCTTGAAACTCTGCTTCTGAAGCTATTAAATCAAAAGGAATGGTATCCCCCCTTGGAGATCAGATTTGTTTATAAAGGAGTTTTGGCTGAGGAAGTTTGGCTTTGTGTTCTTGGGTATAAAGATTTGCTTTTGATCTAATATTTGCGAGCATCTCATTGTAAAAAACAATTCCTGATTGGGTAAGATATTCGCTATAGGAGTCAGGATTGAATGTTTTTTTCTCTAGTTCTGAAAGTGAAAGCACGGAAAGTTTCTCAAAAAGCTCACAATTATTGGCGAAAGTAAGCAGATTTTCGTTGATCGCACGATAGGCAACAGCCGTGGATTTCTCATCGGTAGCATAGTAATTCTCGCGGTTTTGATTGAAGCCTGTGAAATAGGTAAAGAAATTTCCAAAACGGCGGATCAGTGCAAGGTTTTCTGGATCAGAGGCGTATTTCTTTTCTAAAAGCCAGAGCACCCCAGCTTCAGTCAGGATTTTATAACTTTTTTGAGTCAAGAATGGTTTTCCCTTTTCATTGACATAGTCGGGATTACTTTTTCGGAGCTCTGCAGTATTTAAAAAACTCGTTCCAATCGCATTTCTCAAGGCTTTTGTACGGCTTTCAAATTCTTCATCAAGCGTTTTTAGGTCTTTTTCAGAGAGAGCAGCTTTGTTCTTTTTCTTTTTTTGGTAAGTTTGATAAAAAAGGACAAAATCTGATCGATCCTGAGTTTCTAGCGACTGAAGACTTTCGGTGATAAACTGGTTGTGAAGTTCATCCAAGAGCGGTTTGATTGCCTGATAGTCTTTTTCTCTCTGTTCGTCTCTCTGTGGGATTTCTGAGTTTCGGAGTGCAGTAAGAGCTGGATCGTGTTGGAAATTTTCGTTGAGCGGTTTTAGCTCTCGGCGAAGGGTTTTTTGGATG
>QWCO01000873.1_pt1 | contig 15687 bp, 8 predicted proteins | sample 1972611 | NCBI WGS metagenome assembly QWCO01 (sample SAMN09866706, study PRJNA288562) | Human oral metagenome isolate term1_saliva, whole genome shotgun sequencing... | reverse complement strand
GTTCAACAAAAGTTGGACAGTGGTGCATGTTTGGCGGACAAGTTGGCGTTGCTGGTCACAGCACCATCGGCAATAAGGTGCTTATCGGAGCACAATCGGGCATACCTGGTAACATCAAAGATGGCAAACAGCTTATCGGAACACCTCCTATGGAATTGAAACCCTACTTCAAGTCGCATGCCGTTCTAAAGTATTTGCCCGACATGTACAAACAAGTGAACGAACTTCAAAAGGAAATTGACGAATTAAAAAAGCAATTAAAACCATAACGCAATGTTAAAACAGACAACATTGAAAGGCAGCTTTTCCTTGTATGGCAAAGGCTTGCATACAGGATTGAGCCTCACGGTAACCTTCAATCCCGCACCCGAAAACACAGGCTATAAGATAAAGAGAATGGACTTGGAAGACCAGCCCGTTATTGATGCGCTAGCCGAAAGGGTGGTCGACACTCAACGCGGCACTGTACTTGCTAATGGCGATGTGCGTGTTTCTACTGTTGAACATGGCCTTGCTGCTCTCTACGCTATGGGTATCGATAACTGTCTCATACAGGTTAACGGACCAGAGTTTCCTATTCTCGACGGCTCTGCTATCATGTATGTAGAGGAAATCAAGAAAGTTGGAATCGAAGAGCAAAATGCTCCAAAAGATTATTACATCATTCGCCATAAAATTGAAGTAAAAGACGATAAAACAGGGTCGTGTATCACCATTCTTCCCGACGACCAGTTTAGCATCACTGCCATGTGCTCTTTCGATTCAAAGTTTATCAATAGTCAATTTGCTACTCTTGATACACTTGATAATTTCGAAAAAGAGATTGCACCTGCGCGTACCTTTGTCTTTGTTCGCGATATCGAACCATTGCTTAAAGCCAACCTTATCAAAGGAGGTGATATGGACAATGCTATCGTGATTTATGAGAAAATGACCGACCAAAAGCAGCTTGATCAATTGGCCGATTTACTCAAGGTTCCGCGTTTGGATGCGTCTAAACCGGGCTATATCCAACATAAGCCTTTGGTTTGGGAAAACGAATGCACCAGACATAAGTTGCTCGACATCATTGGCGACATGGCACTGCTGGGTAAACCCATTAAAGGGCGCATCATTGCCACGCGTCCTGGGCACACCATCAACAATATGTTTGCTCGCCATTTGCGTAAGGATATACGCAAACACGAGGTGCAGGCACCTATATACGACCCCAACGAAGAACCGCTTATGGACAATAAGCGCATTCGCGAACTCTTGCCTCACCGTTATCCAATGCAGCTCATTGATAAGGTTATTTCTCTTGGTCCAACAAGCATTGTTGGCGTTAAGAATGTAACTAGCAACGAACCGTTTTTTGTGGGCCATTTCCCTCAAGAACCAGTAATGCCTGGTGTGCTGCAAGTAGAGGCCATGGCTCAATGTGGTGGCTTATTGGTGCTCAACCAACTAGAAGAACCCGAGCGTTGGTCTACCTATTTCATGAAGATAGACGATGTGAAGTTCCGTCAAAAGGTTGTTCCTGGCGATACCCTTCTCTTCCGTGTCGAACTGCTTCACCCCGTAAGGCATGGCGTTAGTTCGATGAAAGGCTACATGTTTGTTGGCGACCAAGTTGTGTCTGAAGCAACATTTACAGCGCAAATCGTAAAAAATAAGTAATAACATCTGCTGAGCTATGAATCAAATAAGCCCTTTGGCCTATGTACATCCCGAAGCAAAGTTGGGCAACGACAATATTATCGGGCCTTTTTGCTACATAGACCGTAACACAGTGATAGGCGATGGCAACAACTTGCAAAACAGTGTGACCATCAATTATGGTGCTCGTATTGGCAATGGAAACGAAATTCTGGCTGGAGCAAGCATCTCAACCAAACCCCAAGACCTGAAGTTTGTGGGCGAAGACACATTGTGCGAAGTTGGAAACAACAACAGTATTCGTGAAAATGTTACTATTTCGCGTGGTACGGCCTCAAAAGGAGTTACCATCGTGGGCAGTAACAATTTGTTGATGGAGAATGTTCACATTGCTCACGATTGTGTTATTGGCTCGCAAATAATTATCGGCAACTCAACTAAGTTTGCTGGAGAGGTTGTTGTAGACGATTGTGCCATTATTAGTGCTGCAGTGCTCTGTCATCAGTTTTGCCACATTGGTGGATATGTCATGGTTCAAGGCGGTAGTGGATTTAGTCAAGACATTCCTCCTTACGTTACTGTTGGCAAACATCCTGTGCGCTTTGCTGGTCTCAACCTCGTGGGTTTGCGTAGACGTGGTTTTTCTAATGAACTGATAGATCTTATCCACAATGCTTATCGTTTGCTCTATTCTAAGGGCTTAATGGCTGAAGGCATTCAAGAGATAAAGAACAATTTGCCAATAACAAAGGAAATTCAATACATCATAGACTTTGTTGAAAGTTCTGAACGTGGCATCATTCGCTAATTAGACTGTTATGCATCATATACATATAAGCCTGTAAGAGTTCAGCTCTTGCGGGCTTATTTTGTATTTATTTGTGTTGGCTAAAAGTTCATACCTAAGTATATAAAGTTCGCCGTGACTTTGTTAATACAGGTACTACCCCAAAAAGTGTGTAAGCCCATTTTTTTCTTATCTTTGTATTATTCAAAAAAAACAATAATAAAATGAAGCTTTCACATTCACGAATTTCGGAAATTCTTTCGAATTACGCAAGTAGAAGCGAGTTTTTTTACCTTTTTTGACTTCACATTGGTTTCGTTGAATAGTTAAAATGGTAAATATATTTTACACAATGTAGGACGTCTGACAACTCATTCTAGAGAAAATTAACTGCTTATTCATATAAAAAACGCGTTTTTGTGATGAGTTTTACGTACCCTTCTTCACCTTTTCTCAATCATTTAATGCCATTTATCATGTTTTTGCCTTTCTATTTTGACTAAACAGGTCCTAATTTTCTACCCGTGCATATAAGAATTTGTTCAAGAAATGTTCATGTAATAACACAATTTTCGGTTAAAAATGCAAGTTAAATGTGGCAAAACCCACTGCTAACTCATGCAAAACGCAATGCTATCTCCTACAAAACGCAGTGCTAACTCATGCTAAACGTAGTGCTAACTCATGCTAAACGCAGTGCTAACTCATGCTAAACGCAGTGCTAACTCATGCTAAACGCTGAAAAAAGGCCAAAATAACAATGAATGATGGCGCTTTAATAGATTTTTCGCACATTAGAATGTTAAGTTACTTTGATAATTTATGCTTATGCGTATAGTTATGCGTTAATAGTGGATTGGGGCTTTAAAAGGCATATTTTTGTTGTTTTTTGCGTTAAGTTATTGTTGGTCAGCGTGTTATAACCTTGCTAAATACTCTCGTAAATTATCCCGATGCCCAGAAAATTTTCGGCGAGGGTAGTCATAATGTTAAAATATGGTACAATTATTTTACATTCGAATGTGCTTGTTCCGTTTTTTTTTTGTGAATATATTAATCATAAACCTACATCTAAAATGGTTTGTTATCAACTTTACAGATATTGAGATTTATTGAATACATTGCTTGTTTTGGTCTTGAAGACCAAGCTAAGTACGTAAAAATAGTACAGGAATAATGCCGATAAGCAAATTAAGAGGGGAGAAAGCACATAATACCTATTCGTCATTAAAACAGCTCTAAACATCGAGTAGCGCCATGATAATTAGGTTACAACAACGTTGGGTCTGTGTTATTTTTATCGCACGCTGATAGTCACTTCTTTAGCACAGAAAGTCCAAGATAATTAACCTTTTCCAAGTATGTTCTAAACATCCGATTAGTGCGTAGTGCTTTTTGATAGAAGCAATCACATGTGAGTTTATATTTATTGCGTAGTTTTATCAGATAATAAGCTGTGTATGCGGCAAGTTCAAAGCGCTCGTTATCATTGAGTGAAGATAGGCATAACGAACTTTCTGTTGGAGAAGTTTTTACCAATTGTTCGCCATATTGGTTCAATAAGTTTGTCCATTGTTTGTTTTCATTGTTCAGCGGTAGTTGCATAAGTGTTTCGAACAAGCCTTTATGAATAACAAGGTAGGGCGATTTTAACTGCACTTTACGTGAGAATACAGTATGGATGTAATCTAATCCAGAGCCACTGTATGTTGAACCCACTTCAGAGGCTCGATTTAAGTTAAGCATCTTTTTCAGCAAAAGCTTATTAATGGTTTCGTTCTTGTCGTAGCCATAAAGCTTCACTAAATCAAAGAGCAGTGTTTTATTGTGTTTACACAGCCACGAGAGGCTGGATTTGTTGTTGTTCAGTAAAAAACAATTATAGTGAACAAGTTCGTTATCAAGCGAAAAATGCGCACCATTTTTATCTTGTTTAATAAAACTTTCAAGCATAGAGGGCATAGCAATGAAGTTGTATCCCTTAACGTAAAAATGGTACAATCCAGCAATTTTAATGCATTTAGCCTCTTGTTCGTCAACTTTTTTTTGCTCTTCATCCGTCGTAACCTGGAGTGGTGCAATTAAAAAAGTGAAGTAATGGGGATGTTCGTGAACGCCCTTAAGTTTTTTTCTTTGTGTTGGGTTAAGGCCTAATTGTGTGAGTTTCTGTTCGAAAAGTTCGGCCGATATAGGTTTAAATCCTCTTTTAACCAAGTCGTTAAAGGCATAGGGTATATATATGCTCATCAGTTTCTCGTTCACAGCAAGGTCGTCTTCTTCGCTCTCTTCATCTATAACTTGTGCATTTCTGTCAACGATAAGTAGATATTCTTTTTTTAAAGAGTCCAATCCTGCCTTATTAAGTGGTAGCACCAAATTGCTAGTAATGTTTAATTGATATTTTTTGTTTAGCGCTTTAGCGCTGTTTATGTTTTGTGTTTGTGGCGTTTTTGAGGCGCATTGAAGGCAAATTGTGCTAACCATTGCAACCAAAATATAACGAAGTTGGGTATTTAACATGTTTAAAATAATTTATTCTATGTGCGAACCTGTGGGTTAATTATTTGTTCTGTTGAAATCGTTTTTCTGTGTTTCACGCTTATCTTTATAGCAGCCTGTAACTATGATTTGGTTGTAACGATGTTGGCTAGCCAAGAAAGAAAGCCACTGGCGACGTTCAATAGGAATAATGAACAAGCAAAACTAGCGATAAAAACTGAGAACCACAACGAAAAGCCCCAAAAAGAAATGTTGTTGTAAATGATTCTCTTGCAAAGCCCTTTTTATGATGTGGTAAACGCATATTAGTAATCTGCTTAACCTAATAAAATATAATTTGTATTTGGTTTTAATTTCTTTGTGCAACGTGTGGCAATTATTCAAAAAAAAATGCTTACTTTGCATGCGGAATGTTGCCTGTTGAGGCAAAACAGATGATGAGCTTGCGTTTTTTATGAAAAAATATATCCGATGGGTTGGCATCGTTATTGCTATCCCAATTGTTCTTTTTCTACTTATAGTGATTCTGCTTTACTGTCCTCCAGTGCAAAATTGGGCTGTTAAGCGGGTGGCAAGTTATGCCTCGCAGAAGATGGGCATGAACATTACGGTGGAGAAAGTGAAACTTGTGTTTCCCCTAGATTTAGGGGTTGAAGGCGTTAGGGTATTGCAGCCCAACGATTCGGTAACAGGACAAACAGACACAATAGCCAATGTAGGCAAAATTGTGGCCAATGTGCAATTGCTTCCCTTGTTTAGTAGTAAGGTGGAAGTGAACGAATTGTCTTTACACGATGTGCGGATGAATACTGCAAACCTTGTTCACGAGGCACGTATTAAAGGTGATGTGGGCTTGCTATTGGTGCAGAGTAGGGGAGTAGACCTAAAATCGAAGACCATTAGGGTGAACCAAGCGCAACTCAGAGATGCGAATATCAGTGTGGAACTAAGCGACACCGTACCACCCGATACCACCAAGACCCCTGTTTATTGGAAAATTAAGGTTGATAAGCTGTTGGTAGAACGATCTAAAGCGATGATACGAACTGCTGGTGACACCATGGCTGTGCTGGCCGAAATGCCTAAACTAGAGGCTAAGAATGGTTATTTCGACCTCTTTAAAAACCTTTATCGCATTGAAACGCTTAACTGGCAAGATGGAAGTGTTAACTACGACCTTACACACAAACCACGAACAGACGGCTTAGACCCTAACCACATACGCCTAACTCATTTGGATTTGGGTGTCGACTCTTTTTATTTTTGCCAACCCGAATTGAAGATGAAGGTGCGCGTTTGTGCCTTTAAAGAGAAAAGTGGCGTGCAGGTTAACCATTTTAGCACACATGTGGGGCTAGACTCCGTGCGTCTTGATCTACCCGACCTTGTGTTGCGTACACCCGAATCGTCGGTTTCGGCCAACTTTAACATGGACATGAATGCCTTCGACGATAACAATCCTGGCAAACTGTATGTGGCTTTACACGCATCGTTGGGTAAAGCCGACTTGCTGCGCGCGATGGGTGGAATGCCCGAAGGTTTTAGAAAGGCATTCCCCAACTATCCCCTGCGTATAGATGGAGTGGCTAAAGGCAATAAACAACGCATAGCCTTCTCGGGGCTTAATGTGGTGTTGCCAACTGCCTTTAAACTCCAAACCACGGGTTTTGTGGAAAATGCCATGGATAGTAAGCGCCGTAGGGGTGAGATGTTCCTCAATGCCAATACCTATAACTTGAACTTTGTGAAGGTGTTGTTAGATAGTAAACTGCAACGCGAGGTGAATATACCAGCCAATATGGCCTTAAACGGAAAGGCTAAAATATTGGGAGAAGTGTACGAGGCTGATGCTTCGTTACGCGAAAGCAATGGAAATGTAGAGGCGAAGGGAAGATTTGATGCGAGCCATATGGCCTAAGAGGCCAAATTGAAGGTGAAGAACCTGGCCTTACAGCACTTCTTGCCTAACCAAGGCCTACATCCCTTTACAGGAGAATTAGAGGCTAGAGGTGCAGGAACCGACTTTATGTCTACTAAAACGCAGCTATTTGCAAAGGCACGAGTAGAACGTTTTCATTTTGCAGGCTACGATTTCGACAAGATTTCGGGTAATGCACAGATGAGTAATGGCACTATTACAGCCGCTTTGATAAGCGATAACCCCTTACTTAAAGGTTCGATAAATGTAAATGGACGCAATAGTGGGAAAGTAATAAAGGCACATATCAACACCAATTTGGACAAACTAGACCTCTACAACTTGCATTTGTTGAGCCAAAAGGTGGTGGCTTCTTTCCGTAGCGACCTTAACCTAGAAACCAATGGTAAGGACTATTATAAGCTAGAAGGTAATGTGGCCGACATTATTGTTAACGATACGACGAAAGATTATCGTTTGGGAGCAATGAGTATGAGCCTGTTTACCAATAGAGACACAACACATGCCGACTTGGTTTGTGGCGACTTTACCTTGCGTGCCAACAGCAAAGGTGGTTATGCTTATATCTTAAACCGTGGCACAGGCTTGTGGAAAGAGCTTCAACAGCAGCTTACCTCAAGGCGCATAGACGAGAATAGGTTGCGCGAGCGATTGCCTTTGGCTAATATCTACTTGCAAAGTGGACGCGAAAACATCTTTATGCGTGTGCTCAAAAAGTATGGTTACATAGTGGGTGAAGTGTCGGCCGATTTGAAATCGTCGCCAGTAAGTGGCTTGAATGGCTATTTAAATGTTAATAGACTAATGGCCGATAGCATACTAATCGATACTGTGCGATTGGGATTAAAATCGGATGCCGACCGTATTGCTTATTCGGTGCAGGTGCGCAACAATAAGAAAAATCCGCAATATGTGTTTAATGCGTTGTTAAACGGAGCACTGGAGGAACGTGGAACCTACATCCGAGCCAAAATCTACGACGAAGCAAACAAGTTAGGCGTGGGTTTAGGTGTGCGTGCAACGATGGAAGATAACGGAATACGTGTGAGTTTGATGGATCGCCAGGCCATTTTGGGTTATAAGCAGTTTACTGTTAACGATAGCAATTATGTGTTCTTGGGTAATAATCGTAGAGGTCAGGCCGACTTACGTCTGAACTCGGCTGAAGGAACAGGCCTTATGCTCACAACAAATAACGCCAATACTGAAGCTTTACAAGACATAACACTGTCGTTAAATCAATTGAACCTAGAGAAACTATTTGCTATACTGCCTTATATGCCCGAAGTGTCGGGAACACTCAACGGCGACTTCCACGCCATACAAACCAAAGATGCCCTTTCGGTGTCGTCGGCTGTATCGGTTAGCAACCTTAATTACCAAAAGAGTGCGATGGGTAACATCAGTTCGGAGTTCGTGTATATGCCTAAACAAGATGGCGGACACTATGTAGATGGCACGTTAAGTAAAGACGATGTGCAATTTGGACACCTTTCTGGCACATATAATCTCGCACGTGGAGGTAATCTTGATGCTGAATTGGTGGTTGAACGTCTGCCACTTTCTATTGTCAATGGCTTTATCCCTCAACGACTTTTCGGTCTTAATGGCTATGCCGATGGCGAACTAGTGGTAAAGGGACGTTTGTCTAAGCCTGTGATTAATGGAGAATTATACCTTGATTCGGCCAATATCTTTAGCGACCCTTATGGGCTTACGCTGCGCTTTGCCAACGACCCCGTGCGCATTGTGAATAGTCATTTGCTGTTTGAAAACTTTGAAGTGTATGCTCATAACGATAGTCCGCTTAACATTAAGGGTGAGTTAGATTTCTCCAATCCCGACCGTATGCGACTCGATATGCGTATGAAAGCCACCAAATACGAGATTATCAATGCTAAAGAAAACTATCGTTCGGAAGTGTTTGGTAAAGTATTTGTGAACTTTAGCGGTCAAATGAAGGGCGAACTGAGCAACCTAAACTTAAAAGGAAATCTTGATGTGCTGGATGCCACTGATATGACTTACGTGTTGCGCGACTCACCTTTGTCTACAGACAACCAGATAGAAGAGCTTGTTTCGTTCACCGACTTCTCTGATAATAAGACCGTAATTATCAATAGACCCGCCTTAACAGGCTTTAGTATGGACCTAGGGTTGAACATCGACCCCAACGCTCATATACTTTGTGCCTTGAATGCAGACAAGTCTAACTACGTTGACTTGATGGGTGGTGGTAATTTGCGTATGACATACACGCCTGTTAATGGCTTACGACTTACTGGACGCTATACACTTAACAACGGTGAAATGAAATATTCGCTGCCAGTGATACCGCTTAAGACCTTTACCATCAAGGATGGAAGCTACATTGAGTTTACAGGTGATGCTATGAACCCACGATTAAACATCACCGCAACCGAGATAACCAAGGCTTCGGTTACATCTAATGGCAATGATAGTAGAATTGTAGACTTTGAATGTGGTGTGGTAGTGACAAGAACATTGAAAGATATGGGACTGGAATTTACCATAGATACCCCGCAAGATATGACTGTGAGCAACCAACTTAACACCATGGGAAGCGATGAACGCGGAAAACTAGCCGTGACAATGCTTACCACGGGTATGTATCTTGCAGATGGAAATACCAACCGTTTCTCGATGAACAATGCCCTCAGCGCATTCTTACAAAGTCAGATTAATAATATTGCAGGTAACGCCTTGCGTACATTAGACTTGAGTTTTGGTCTTGACAACGTTACAGACGCAAGCGGAAATATGCACACCGACTACTCGTTTAAGTTTGCCAAACGCCTATGGAGCAACCGTCTACGTATCATTATCGGCGGTAAAGTGTCGTCGGGTGCTGATGTAGGGCGAACAGATAATACTTTCTTTAATAACGTGTCGCTGGAGTATCGCCTAAATCAAGGTTCTACGCGTTATATGCAACTATTCTATAACCGCGATAGCTACGACTGGCTCGAGGGCGATATTGGTAAATACGGCGTTGGTTTTATCTGGCGAAGAAAGCTCAGACGTTTCCGTGATATTTTCAGACTTAAAGTGCCAGAAGATGTAGTGCTGCCCGTAAATACCGACTCATTAACAAAAGAAAAGACAAATGGCGAATAATCCTAAACATGCTTTATTGGCTTTAATGGCCTGTGCTGCAGCGCTGGTTGCCACTTCCTGTTCAACCACAAGCAGTGTTCCAGAAGGCGACCAGCTATACATAGGACTGACAAAAGTAAAGTGTGAGAACTATGAAAATAGCGCATCTTTTAGTTCAACGCAAGAAGAAATGGAGGCTGTGTTAGACTGCGAACCCAATGGTTCGTTGCTTGGAAGTAGTTATTATCGTACGCCATTCCCCATACGACTTTGGGTTTATAATGCCTTTTCCAACTCTAAGTCGGCCGCAGGAAAGTGGATAAGCAAAACTTTTGGTAAGGCGCCAGTGCTGATGAGCAGGGTGAACCCTGCCTTGCGTGCATCGGTGGCACAAAACACACTTAAAAATCATGGTTATTTTCAAGGTCGTGTTAAATATGAAGTGGTAACACAAAGCAATCCCAAGAAGGCAAAAATAGGTTATACCGCTAACTTTGGGCCACTTTATACGTTAGATTCGGTGGCTTATCTCAATTTTACACCAGAAATAACTCAACTCATTGGTTCGCGCGCCTCTATCTCAAACTTGAAGAAAGGAAGTGCATTCTCGGTTTCGGCACTAGATAACGAACGCAATCGTATCAGCACTTTGCTGCGCGATAATGGATATTATTATTTTCAACCTGGTTACTCGTCGTTTCTTGCAGATACGATACAAGTTCCCCAAAAGGTGCAACTGAAGATGTTGCCCACGGCTACTATGCCCGAAACAGCCAAACGTAGATGGTATTTGGGTAAGATAGATTTCTACATTCGTAAGCAGATGGGAGAAGCATTAACCGACTCGGTGAAGCGTAAACACCTAACTTTGCATTACAATGGCAAACGTTCGCCTATCCGTTCGCGCATTTTGATGCGCAACATCTTCTTGCGTCCGGGATATATGTATAGGCATCGCGACGAAAATCTTACGTCGACTAAACTCATGGATATGGGACTTTTCAGTATGACTGACTTTAAGTTTACACCACGAGACACCACGGCTAACAGTGATACACTTGACCTAACTGTTACAGGAATGCTAGAAAAGCCATACGATTTTTATGTAGAAACAAACTACACGGGTAAGACAAATGGACGTATGGGGCCAGCACTCATCATCGGTTTTACAAGACGCAATGCCTTTAGAGGAGCCGAAAAACTGGATATCAACGTAAACGGATCTTACGAATGGCAAACAGGTCATAGTGCATCGGGTGCTTCATCGCAGATGTCTTCTTACGAATATGGTGCTTCGGCATCGCTAGAGTTCCCCCGACTGTTTGCACCGTTCTGGCAGTCGCGCCGCTTTTACAACACGCCTTCTACACTTCTAAAAGTGTCGTCGAGTGTTATTAATCGAGGTAATTATTTTAAACGTCATATCGTTTCGGGCGAACTCACCTATAACCTACAAACGTCTGAACGCTCAATGCACCAGTTTTCGCCTTTGTCGTTGCAATACAACTATATGACAAGTCACACTGCTGCATTCGACTCGATTATAAATGCCAATCCTTATCTAAAGGTAACGATGAAGGATGTGTTCATTCCTAAGATGCGCTATAGCTATATTTATAATAGTCCTTCGCGCTATCGACATCCCATTTGGTGGCAAACCACATTAAGCGAAGCATCTAATATCTTGTCTTTAGGATATATGTTGGCAGGAAAAAAATGGAATGAGACGGATAAAACGATGTTTAAAAACCCTTATGCACAGTTCTTTAAGATTGAGACCGATTGGCGTAAGATTTGGCAAATAACCCCGCATTCGCAACTCGTGGCTCATGCTTCGGCAGGCGCAATATGGAGTTATGGCAATTCAACCGAGGCTCCGTATAGCGAACAATTTTATGTTGGCGGTGCTAATAGTGTGAGAGCGTTCACTGTTCGAAGCATCGGGCCTGGTAGTTATTATCCAACGGCCAACACCAATTCGTATCTCGACCAAACAGGCGACTTCAAACTGTTGCTCAATCTTGAATATCGACCGCGCATTATCAATAGTCTTTACGGAGCTGTGTTTATAGATGCAGGCAATGTTTGGGCTATGCATTCGTCAACATCACGACCTAATTCAACATTCAAGTTAAAGAGTATGTTGCAAGATATGGCATTAGGAACAGGTATAGGGCTGCGCTACGACCTCGATTTCTTTGTTATTCGTGTTGACTGGGGTATTGGTATTCACGTGCCATACAAGAGCGGATTCTATAATATGGGTAAATTTAAGAATAGCCAAAGTTTACAACTGGCCATTGGTTATCCCTTCTAATCGTGTAATAATGATGTGCTGCAGTATATAAAACGCAATAAAGTGATTTGACTAAGCTTTAATTTGTATGTAACTAAAAGGCCGAACAATGGTATTGGTAAGCATTTGTTTATGTGTTTTGTTGTGCAAACAATAATTGATTAACAGAGTTCCATTTGCTTTTATTTATTAAGATGGGTAAAAGGGGCTATAGTTGTGCCTCTAATACATCGTAGTTTACAAGTGGGAATGGTATTTTTGTAGCTTTATCATCTTGTATATAATAGAATGATGACACAAATCCAAGACGCAATAAAAGTGGTGGATGAGTTTTCTGCCCTAAGCACAGGTAGTGTGTTTAGACAAATATCGAAAGTACAGTTCATAAAAGAACTGAAGGAACGCATTTGCCATCCAAGGTCGATTGTTCAGTCAAAGAATGGAACTTGTGGTGCAGCCGTGTTGTGTAAGTATGTAGCCGAGGTAAATCCCGTGCTCTTTGCCAATATGGCTATTGGTCTATACACTGAAGGGAAGTTTAGAAACAATGGTTTGAAGTTGATTGTTACTGAAGCGATGATGCGTGGTACATCTACAGACTTGCATTTTAAGGGGTATAACAGGATGTTTTCGGTGGATGCAATTCTGCAAGGGGCGATAACAAATAAAAACAACTGGATATTAAAGATGAACCCTTTTAAAGGCGAAAGCGGTTTAAGCACTTTTATGTATCCATGGTTTATCCCTAGATTTATAAAGCGATTTGTTGGCACAGCGTTTTGTAAAGTGGTGTGTTGGCCTACTAATTCAACTTTAGAAGTAATCAATTACAGTCGTTTTTTTGTGATTGCTATGGTGCATTTGGGTAAAGATGAGCTGTTTAGTACTAGCTTATTATCCAATCACTATGTGCAAATAATAGGCTGTTCTGAAGGAAAAGTTTCCTATTGGTCGTGGGGTAGGGCTTGTTCATATGATGCAACTAAAGGTTTAGGAAATGGTATACACCAACTCTTTATCCTGAAAAAAAGTGATGAGAAGTAATACAAATGTGCGACGAATGGTCGCAATCTGTTGTTCATAATGCGGAGTTTGAATCAAGAATGCCACACTGACTTAAGCTTGATGTGAGGTTAGAGGATGTAAACCGCGTAAAACAAGAAGCAGCTACAACATTTATGAATGTTATAGCTGCTATTTTTGTTGCCATAAAGAGCGGTAGATTAACGCCTGCTGTTATAATGTGTTTTAGTATTCTTTGTGCATCAGCTTATCAAATACAAGACGTTGAAGGCACATACCAATAACACAGACAAGAAGTTAATAGCTCGTAACCATGGTTGCCATAGCCATGAGGCAAGTGGCAACCTGGTATAGAGAATTAATTGCCAATCACAACAGCGAAGTAAGCCTTCTTACCAGTTGGGTAGATACCTTGTATGTAGAGCACAGGATCTTTGCTAGTAGAAGCCTCTTTAACAACCTTCTGCAAGTCGTCGGTAGACTTAATGTTTTGGTCGTTCACCTTTTGGATGATAAAGCCTCTAGCTATTCCTGCATCTTTTAGTGCGCCGTTGTTCACCTTGATAACCTCAAGACCCGACGAAATACTCAATTGGCTCTTTTGTTCGGCTGTAATCTCCTTGAAGTTTCCGCCAAGAATGTCCAGATCGGCAGTCTTAACAACCTTTGTGTTGCCTTGAGCGTTCTTCAAAGTTGCAGAAGCAGTGGTCTTCTTTTTGTTGCGCATGTAGGTGATAGAAATCTTATCGCCGGGACGTTTGCTTGCAAGAACCTCTTGCAGCTCGGCCATCTTGGTGAGTTTCTTTCCATCAATGGCAGTGATAACATCGCCACCCTTCATGCCGATAGCAGCTCCAGCACCACCATCTTCCACGCTATCTACATAGATACCTTCGTTTGTTCCTAGGTCGTGTTCTTTGCCTTTTTCTTTCTCAATGTCTAGGAAAAGGCGCACATCAGTTCCTTTGATGCCCATGAACGCACGTTGTACACTACCATATTGTTTGAGGTCGGCCACTACTTTATTCATAATGGTGGTAGGAATAGCGAAGCCATAGCCACTATACGAACCAGTTTGAGAATAGAGCATAGCATTGATGCCCACCAATTCGCCTTGTGTGTTAACGAGTGCACCACCCGAATTACCTTGGTTGATGGCAGCATCAGTTTGTATGAACGACTCAATGGGGTTGCCACCAAGTGCGCGCGCCTTGGCACTAACAATACCAGCAGTAACTGTAGAATTGAGGTTGAAGGGGTTTCCAACGGCCAGCACCCATTCGCCCACCTTGAGTTTGTCTGAGTCGCCTATAGGAAGAGTGGGGAGGTTTTTGCCATCCACTTTAATAAGAGCCAGGTCGGTGTTTTTATCCGAACCGATAATGCGAGCGGAGTATTCGCGGTTATCATTCAGCGTAACCGTTAATTGGTCGGCGCCTTCCACCACGTGGTTGTTTGTAACGATATATCCGTCTTGCGAAATGATAACTCCCGATCCCGTTCCTTCACGTTTTGGGGTTTGTACTTGTCTTTTTTGCTTCCCACCGTTACCTTGACCAGGATAGCCAAAGAAGCTGAATGGGTCGCTGAAGAAGTCGCCAAAGGGGTCGTTTTGCATTTCAACAGTTTGTACTTTAGAGTTTTGTACAAATCTGATGTGCACCACTGCAGGCAGTGCTTTTTCAGCAGCGAATGTAAGATCTACGGGTTGTGCAGGCGTTGCTGGTGATGCAGCAGCTGCGTTAACCTTCATAAACGAACCGGCAGAGAATGCAACAGAAAGCACGCATAATCCACCAATGAGGTACTGTGAATACTTTTTCATTGTCTTTCCTTTTAAAATTACTATTTTTGTTTGTCTTAGTTTTCCATCTGCAAATTTAGGGGCAAATATTGTAAAACAAGAATTTAAGCGCATTTCTTTATCCCAATTTAACAAACGTGATTATCATATTAACGGCTATTAATGCCTTTGGGCTTTCTTTTTGCAGTTGTTTGCGTAGATGTTATTAGTATTTTCTGTTTTCACGGCTAATTGCTGTATCAAATTGTTATATTGTTAAATTTCTACTTACATTTTAATTTTGCTATATTCTTGTTGCGTTTTTTGCACATATATAAATAAGGTGTTCCCCAATCTTCCTTACATTTTTAGCCAATGAGTTGCACACTTCAATAAAATATGTTACTTTTGCAGCCGAAATTAAAAAGGAGAGGTGCTCGAGTGGTTGAAGAGGCACGCCTGGAAAGCTTGTATACGCCTAAAGCGTATCGGGGGTTCGAATCCCCCTCTCTCCGCAAATAGGCTTCAAAAGGACTTCACAAAGGTAGTCATTTTAGCCTTCAAAAATTAGATAATCGTTGTAAAATCAAGGTTTTACAACGATT
>QWCO01000569.1_pt1 | contig 15687 bp, 8 predicted proteins | sample 1972611 | NCBI WGS metagenome assembly QWCO01 (sample SAMN09866706, study PRJNA288562) | Human oral metagenome isolate term1_saliva, whole genome shotgun sequencing... | reverse complement strand
GAAAATATCCCCTTCTTGACGCACTATAATAGTGCGATTTCCTTACTTAATCGCCCTATTATCGTAGTTTTAACGAGAAAAACTCCGTTGTTTTGGCATTTTCCCTCGGAAGTTTTGGGAAAAACGTCCGAGATAATTTGAAAAAACTCCGACGTTTTTTCAAAAACGTCCGACTTTTTCATTCGCCGCTCCTAAGTTGATTGCAATTAAGTCCTTTTTCTTGCTTCTGTCATCGCTAGTTTTAAGAAAACTCTAACAAATTTCTACTCCTGATTTTAACATTCTTCCTAGCGATAGATGAAAAAAAATGTGAGAGGTCCATTTACCTTTTCCTTGGTCGGGGATATTATACAAGAATGCTCCCACCGAAACGTGATGATAGGGTGGATGCCCACAAGCGAAGACGTCAGGCGAGCAAGTACTCTACAAAGTAACTTTTCAAAATCTCTGATTCTCCCGCAAAAACAAACAAGTTCTGATATGAAAAAGAAGAAAATCCTCCTCATCTCCTTGGCCACCCTTTTCTGTATTGCTTTGCTGCTTGGTGGTTGGTATTGGTATGCTTCTACCACCACCAATCCTTGGAATGCTGCCACCCTTGGTCAAATTCCTACGCCGATGGGCTATAAACGTGTAGAAGCTCCAGCAGGGAGTTATGCCGAATTTTTGAGGGCTTTGCCTTTAAAACCAAGAGGGTCCAAGGTGAACTACTATACGGGGGGGAGAGCTCGCTATCGTATACTTTATGGTGCTGTAGTGGACTATCCTATGCTCAGTAATTTTGAGCAATGTGCTGATGTCACCTTGCGTTTGCGTGCTGAATATTTGTGGCAACAAGGTCGCTATTCTGAAATCCGTTTCCGCAATGTCAATCATCAAATAGAGCAGTATAAAGGAGGTAAATCTCGCAAGGCTTTCGAAAACTACCTGCGCAGAATATTTGGTATCTGTAGCACCTATTCGGTGAAAAACGAAACTAAGCCACGCGCCATCGAAGAGGTGCAACCTGGTGATGTGTTGGTTTATACCTCTCGTGATGCAGGCCGTCTGGGACACGCCGTTTTGGTGGCAGATGTCGCCAAGAGTGCTTCTGGAAAAATAGCCATTCTGTGCGTGGAAGGTAACACTCCTGCTCGCGACATCCACGTCATCCGCAACGTGAAGCGTTTGGGAAGCTGTTGGTTCTTCCTAGATAAGAACGACGACAAAATCAGTTTGACGGCTTCTTCTTATGAGAAAGACGAATTGCGCCACTATTAAATCCAGATTTAAGTCACTTACAACGCCGTTCTTTGGGGCAGGATTTTTCTACCCTCCTCAGAGGGTTATAACACTTGTCTCAAGTACTAGGAATTTAGACGCAAATCAGGCTGGGCATCATTGCGATGCTCAGCCTGATTTGTGCTATTGCGAAGCGCGATTACCAAATCGCATTCATGTCAAATAAGGTCGGTTCTTGAGTGGGTGAGGGAGAGTTGGTGGGGCACTCGCCCATTTGTGGCGCTTGCTCATCTGAAATCCACGCCCATTGTCCTCGTTGTGGAGCGGTGATGCCCGAGAAACGCTTGCAGAGGTCGTGCATGGAGAGGGAGAGTGGACGTTCCAAATAGACTTGTTCGTAGCGCATCAAAATCTCATCGCGCGTCAAGGGGCGATGAGACTCCAAGAGAATTCTTCCCACCCGGCAGAAATCATAGATGAGTTGCTCTGCCATGAGGCGATGTCCTTGTGAGGAGTGCTCAATCCACGGGTGATGCTCGAGCAAGGAAGCAAGGGAAGCTTCTTCGGTGGAAGAGTTGCGTAGGCTTTCGAAGGAAGAAACTTGTTGGTAGTCTGGATGCAACTGCAAAGCCCTGAAGACTCGATGCAGCAGAGCTCGCGATTGTAGCACTTCGCCTCGTGGCACAATGAAGTCGCATGCCCAAGACATTTCAGCCTGAGTGCGCAGCATTGGGGTGAGATGCAAGAGCCAGAGGAAGCGCGGCATAGACATGAATTGCAGTCCATCTAGCACGGTGGTAGGCTGAAAGAGGAGTTGTTGGCGCAGCGCTGACAAAGAGTCACAGAAGTCTTCGCTCAATTTAATTCCAGCTACTTCCTTGCCAGCTAAGAGTGGACGCAAAAACTCGTGCTCTATTGGGCGCATGACGGCAGATCGTGACGGCAGGTTCAGCACTCGCGCTATGACTTCAGCTGAAAGTCCTTGCAGCAAGAAACGATGGAGGACAGCCGCCTTTTCAGGTTGGCGATGCTTGAGGAGCAAGATGATGTGAGTAAAGGTGTGCTCCACTTGCTGAATGAGAGGTGTCCATTCTTGATTCTCACCATCGACCAAGGAGACTTCGGGAGAGAGTGAGGGCGACACATAGTGATGCAAAGACCACGGATCGTCTGAATTGTAGGGGATGGGGAAGACCCACGTTGCGCGTTGTAGGAGCCATTGCTCGATGAGTTGTTCCGGATGATTTCTGATTTCTTGACGCATCTCGTCGAAGATGTGGAGGAAAAAGCGTCCTACGCCTTCCCATTCCACGACGTCAAATCGCTGCAATCTCAGAAGTTCTGCCAATGTCTGCACACCAGCTTCGGCAAGTCGGCGAAGCACGGTGTTGCGCTCCCCATGAGTCGCTAGGAAATCAAGGGGAATTTCTGCTAATTTTTCCATCACGATTTCTGCTCGATGAAGACAGCAAGTTTCATCGAGTGCAAAGTAATCGGGAAAGAGTGTGGTTTGCATATCGCAAATATAGTAAGTTTTTTCGAGATAAGGTGTAAAAAAGCCTTGAATACTTGGCTTTTCTAGGCGAAAATTGTATCTTTGCAGATATATTTTCACCTGAAACGTTTCTCACAATGAAAGAATTAGCCCTGAAGTATGGGTGCAACCCCAATCAGAAGCCTTCTCGAATTTATATGGACAACGATGCTTCACTTCCAATCGAGGTGCTTGGCGGACGTCCTGGTTACATTAACTTCCTAGATGCACTCAATGGGTGGCAATTGGTCAGCGAGCTTAAAGCTGCAACTGGCTTACCTGCTGCGACTTCTTTCAAACACGTTTCTCCTGCAGGTGCAGCAGTGGGACTTCCTTTGGATGATACGCTCCGAAAAATCTATTTTTGCGATGATTTGGCGCTTCCACTTTCGCCCATCGCTGCGGCTTATGCTCGTGCTCGTGGTGCAGACCGTATGTCGAGCTATGGAGATTTTATTGCACTCTCCGACACCTGCGATGAAGCTACGGCACTCCTCATCAAGCGCGAGGTGAGTGATGGTGTGATAGCACCTGACTTTACACCCGAAGCCTTGCAGATTTTGCAGGAAAAACGCAAAGGTACTTATTGCATTCTCAAGGTGGATGTGAACTATCGCCCTGAACCTATCGAACGCAAGCAAGTGTATGGCGTGACTTTCGAGCAAGGCCGCAATGAAATCAACCTTGCTGACGATGCGCTCTTCGAGAATCGTCCAACGGTGAATAAAGAAATCCCCGAAGCTGCTCGTCGCGATTTGATGATTGCACTCATCACACTCAAATACACGCAGTCAAACTCTGTGTGCTATGTCAAGGACGGACAAGCTATCGGCATCGGCGCTGGCCAACAAAGCCGCATCCACTGCACACGTCTTGCTGGTCAAAAGGCGGATATTTGGTGGCTGCGTCAGCACCCCAAGGTGATGAACCTTCCTTTTGTAGAGAAAATCCGTCGCGCTGATCGTGACAATACCATCGATATCTATATTTCTGAAGATTATGATGATGTGTTGGCAGAAGGTGCATGGCAGCAATTCTTCACAGAGCGCCCAGAGCCTTTGACAAGCGAAGAAAAGAAGGCTTGGATAGCTCAAAACACTGGTGTCGCTTTGGGCTCAGATGCTTTCTTCCCATTCGGTGACAACATCGAGCGTGCGCATCGCAGTGGCGTGGCATACGTGGCGCAGGCAGGTGGTTCTGTGCGTGACGACCATGTTATTGAAACCTGCGACAAGTATGGCATTGCGATGGCCTTTACGGGCGTTCGTCTTTTCCATCATTAATTCTATTGAATCATCTTTTTACTAATCTCATAGCCAATGGCGCGTAACGTTAGCGACGAAGAAATCACAACAGCCATGACCACTGGCATCACCTTCAAAGGGGCAAAGCTCCGCAAACCTCAAGAAGAGAAGGTGAAGACAAAAGCCAAGAAAAAGACCTACATCACAGGACTCCACGGTTCGGGTGCTGCCAAGAAAAAGGCAGATATTCGCAAGCGTCGTGCTAATCGCCACAAGGGTAAATCGTAGTGAAAGGTCTCTGGTGGTCAGAAGCTAAAAACTTTTATTTATTTACGAGCTGTACAGAGCCAGTGGGCAGTGTAGCTCGTATACAGAATTTTAATATGACACTTAATAAACTATCTAATCAAGCTATTTCACGTCTCTTCTTGAGTGGAGTTGCACTTTGCTTTGCGCTTACCACTCAGGCACAAGTCAATAAAAAAGTTGCTGTTGGCACTCGTAACCCAACAGAGACTTTGGATGTTAATGGTACCCTTCGTGTTGCTGTTCTTCCAGAAGATGGTCAGGAGCTTATCTTCACAACTAGCGATGGTAAGGCGGCACCAGAGTTTAATCAGCGCTATACTGCCAACCGTGTAGTGGTGGCTGACAAGAATGGTGTATTAGGTTTTGCTCCTTCTGTTCCAGAAGGCTTTTTCTATATGCCTCCAGTACTCCTGCCCTTGAGCAAGTTTGCTCTCGACAGGGACTTCACAGATGCTTCTATCTATAAAATGATAGGTATAACGTATGTCACCAGTGGCACCTTCAGCGTAGATCTTTATAAGCTCTACAAGAAGCAGTTCCAGAATCCTCAACAAAAGTCTTCTGCAACTTCAAACCTTCCTGTTCATGAAGCTAGCAATCTGAACTTTTTTGTCATTTATTATGACAGTGAGGTTTTTTCGGACGTTGCGTTGACTCCAGCTGGTGTTCTCACCTATACCGTGAGAAAACAACCTGTAAATGGTGTATGGAAAGAAATTGGGCCAACAGAAAAAACTTTTATGAATGTAGTTTTTAGCTTGAAGTAATCCTCAACAACAGCAATAAGCCCCTTTCTGCACGATTGCAGGAAGGGGCTTATTGGCTAGTAAGGCTGTGGGAGCCTCTTTTATGCTGTCTTGCTAAGCGTAGATAGGCTGAGAATTCTCCTAGAGATTTCTCAGCCTATTTGCTTGCTATTTGATGATATTGGGATATTCCTGCTACTGACGAGTGTACAGATGGTATGTCCCTGCGAGCATGCAAGAATGCGCAGTGTGTGCACACACGTTTGCTCATAAAAATATCCGTGTCAATTTTCAAGTAATCGACACGGACATTTCAACTTGTCTTTCATTCGACTGGCGAAGAGTGACTAGAATGAAGGCAGTATTGTGATACTGTTATTTCATGACTTTGGTCATCAACTGGGGGTTAATGGGAACATAGCAAGGATGTACCGTAATATTGACATAACCCTCAATGCCTTTGCCGCAGAATTGAGGTTTGAAAATCAGTTTGTATAGCCCCGAGTTTTCAACTTTTGCATTGGGGATAATCGGGTTTTGCTCTCTAGAAAAGGGTTGTGCGGTCGGTGGTGCATCGGGATAATACCATTCGTAGTTCTCAAGTGGGAGGGCAAACAAATGAATGCTCTCTCCTACACACACTTCTTTGTCATGGGCATAGGCAATGGTAAGTGTTGTGAGGTCACTGATTTTTATGGATTGTGCAAACATATTGTTGCACTTATCATAGACCCTGATGGTAAAGTGGTCATTGGCTACACCGTAGACGAAGTGCACCACACCATTGGCTAGTGTTTCTAGAGGAACAACTTTCTTTCCGTTTGCATCAATTATGGCTTGTGTATTATCTTCATTCCATAATTCATAGCGGTAGGGTGGTGTACCATCTTGTGCTTTAATCAGAATATGTCCTGTTCTCGTACCATCTGCACAGGCGTAGGCGGTTGTAAATTCTGTAGCGAGTTTCAGAGGAGGACGCTGAAAGTTGATTGTGATGGTATCTATTGCACAGGAGTATGCGTTGGAAGCCATGATTCCCAATTGGTATTGACCATTTTGGGTGAGTACTATTTTGCTTCCTGCCGCAACAATACTCTTAGTGTATCCACCTTCGGGGCCTGAGAGGATGCGGAAGTATGTTTCGTTAGGGACTTTTCTACCCTGATCAGTGATAACACCTCGAGGAGTAATTTCTAATCCTTCACAGGTGATTTGACTATCGTAGGAAAAGTTCTCTCGATTGTAGAAGCCTTTCCAGTCAAACTCGTGCGTTGTCGTAGGGCAACCTTCGCTGATGATGTCAAATTGGTAATGACCTGCAGGCAGATATATATCGTAGAGAGCTAAGTTGCTATCTGGTTTGTCTAGTTTTTTTCTAAAGATCTCTTTCGTGCCTTGACGAATCACATAAGTATGAGGTTTGTTGGATAAGCTGTGGTTAGCAGCTTTGATATCTCCAACATCTCGTCTACAAGCTAAGTAACTGATGGGGTAGATGATAAAGTTGTCCTTGGATTTCCATTGTCTTCCTACAAAGGATGCCCCGTCTTTGAGGGCAATGAATTGATAATTCACATTAAACTCCAAGGGTGGAGAGAGTAACTCATCAGTGCTGGTGACCAATACCTCATGAACCTTTTCATTGGTTCCAGAGTTAATGATTTGTGCGGTGTAGGGAAGGCAGGTATCTAACGATGGGAATTTATATGGAGCTATATACTTCTCTCCGCATTCCACGTTGTAAGTTGTGCCCAAATAGACTGATCCTGTTTTTACGAATGAGCTGCTTTTGACGGTCTTGCCATTGGCATCTACGACATCGTAATAGTAGGTCTTGCCGTAATCAAGTATAAGTTGGGAGTAGAGATTACCAGTAGGACTAGTAAAAGTTTCTGTCTTGACCACCGGTCCTGTGCTGCTTTCTTTCAGATTAATGGTAATAGGATAGCAGTAGAGGCCTTGGAAGTCATAATTAAGTCGGTAACCCTCTGTGTATTTACCACATTCGCCAGGCTTTGCTGGTAATAGGGTTTGTAATTCTGGTACTCTGAAATGAATATAAAATTCTCGAGAAATCTCAGGACAGTCTTTCAAACGTATGATTACCTTATGGGTTTTTCTGTTGCTCGTGGAATAGCTTTCTGAAAGCGTATTTGGCGACATATCAAGAGCATAGGCTGTGTATCCATAGGCCAAGAGTGTTTGAAACTGATCGTCACGTGGAGTTTGATCTACTGGTGAGAGTCCAATTTCAAACATTCCCTCTCTGATGTATCGCATCAATTCTTTGTTGGAAGTGGTTGTGCTGTTGAGCTGCGTTTCAATGAAAGGAGAACTACAAGTGTAGGTGCTACCAGGAGCAATCAAGAAATGGTTTGCAGGTTTCGCTGTGACAATAGTATAGTTTTCTGTGCTAAATTGAGGCAACTTCGTTAATTGAGAAACCACCAAATCGACACTGCGTACAACACAGTTGTCTGATATTTCAATTTGGTAAGCCCCTGCAGGGTAGTTGTCTCCTGCTAGCGTGTAGGTGCCATCCTCATTGCGAGAAGCATTGACGTCTAAAGGTGTGTTGAAGCCTGCTGGAGCGCTAATAATACGGAAGGTCAAATCTTCCTGTCTTCCGTTGATGACATTGAGAACAATCGTACCTTTGTTACATCCTATGTAGGAAGGACGAGAAAGGGTGGGGTTGTAAGTAACGTCTAAAACTTTGTAGTTACCTGTTACAATTACATTCTCAATAGTGCGCGTGAATTTTATGTCAGCGTTGGTTTTAAGCTGAGCATTTGCTACTACAGTGTAGGTGCCAGGGGGGACATTGAGAAAGGTGTTGTTGCTCGATGTTTTTGCAGGTTGAGCCAAACTAACTTCTTGTAGGGAATAGGTGAAGTTGTAGAGGGCATCAGAATTTTGATTGGTCACTTTTACCACACCATCTGATTGACATTGTGCAGGAGTGGTTTCTACTGAAATGGTCCAGTCGTTTCCTGACGCTTCTTGTGCCATTGTAGGGAGATAGGTTCCCATTAGGAGTAGGATGAATCCTATCCATAGGCTTACTTTCTTAAGTGATTTCATTGTAAGTTCTTGTACTATCATTAGAGGTAAGAGCAGTGTTGCTCAACATCTAAACTAATAAGTTTCTATATTATCCACTGCAAAGGTAATTGTTTTCTAGAAAAAAATAGTGTTATCTCTTGCAAAAGTGAATGTGTTATATGAGCTTTAAATCTTTTCTATTGAGAAGTATAGAAATAGGCAAGCTATTTTAAAGCTCTTAGGGTATTAGACTATTATAAAAAAGTCCGTGTCAAATACTAGAGATTTGACACGGACATTTAGGGATTTGTCATTCATTCTGTAATCCAAGACGGACGAGAATGAGATAGCCTTGCGAGGCTGGTTATTTCATGACTTTGGTCATCAATTGTGGGTTGATTGGAGCATAGCAGGGATGTACTTTGATTTCAATTGACCCCTCAATGCCTTTACCACAGAATTGTGGTTTGAACTTGAGAACATAGACACCAGAATGTCCCACTTTTGCATTGGGGATGACTGGATTTTGTTCTCTAGAGAAAGGCATATCCGTAGCTTTCGCATTGGGCAAATACCATTCGTAGTTTTCCAATGGAATACCAAGGAGCTGGATGCTTTCGCCTTCGCAAATTTCTTTTCCCTGTGCATCAGCTAGCGTGAGCTGAGAGAGGTCTCTAATGGTGATTTGTTGCTTGAAGCTATTGCCACACTTATCAATGACCTTTACTGTATAGACATCATTGGCTACCCCATAAACAAAGTGCGCCACACCATTAGGCAGTATTTCTAACGGAGTAACTGTATTTCCGTTGGAAACGATGGGGTGTGTACCTTCTTCATTCCACAGCTCATAGCGATATGGAGGGACGCCGTCTTGCGCTTTGATAAGGATGTGTCCCGCTTTGGTGCCATCAACACAAGCGTACGCAGAGGTGTGTTTAGTGTTCAATTTGAGAGGTGAGCGCTCATAGTTGATAACTATGGTGTCAAGAGCACAGTTTGTCTTACTGTTTACCACTATTCCCAAAAGATATGTGCCGCTTTGTGTGAGCTGAAACTTTTCTCCCATGGATATTGTGCTCTTAGAGTATCCCCCTTCTGGTCCTGAAAGAATGCGGAAGAATGTTTTCTCTGGAACTGCTTTTCCTTGCTCAATAACGTTACCACGTGGAGTTACTTCTAAACCAGCACAAGTAGCTTGGCTGTCATAGGCGAAATTTTCTCGGTTGTAGAATCCCTTCCAGTCAAATTCATGGGTCACTGTAGGACAGCCTTCTGTTGATATATCTAATTGATATTTTCCAGGTGGAAGGAATAAATTGGATATATATATACTTGTAGACGTAGATAAACTTTGGATGGGACGTCTAGCTATTTGCTTGGTGTTTTGACGAATAACAACCGTGTGAGAACCATTGGATAATCCAGGAATAGTAAGTCTAATTTCTCCGACATCTCGTTTGCACTCTTGTGATTCATAAATTGCAACATTGATTTTTGGAGTTTCGATAAGGTCATCTGCAAAAGTGGTTATACCATCTTTAATAGCTACAAATCGATAGTTTACATCAAATTGCAAAGGAGGAGATAACACTTCTTTGGTGTCATTGACTATAACATCTTGAATTTTCTCGTTGGTTGCAAGATTGATAATTTGTGCGGTATAGGGAGGACAAGCACTAAATGATTGACTTTTGTAGGGTCGTATATACTTCGCACCGCATTCAGTTGCGTAGGCAGAACCAAAGAATATTTTTCCTTGTTGGGAGAATGAACCTTTATGGAGTTGCTTGCCTGTGCCATCTATAACTTCGTAATAATACGTCTTACCAAAGTCTAGAATCAATTTAGAAGATAAGTTTTCCTCTGGAGACATGAAGGTCTCTGTTTTAATTATAGGACCAGTTTCACTTTCTCGCAAATTAATGGTGACGGGAAAGCAGTATAGCCCATCATAATCTTTATAAAAGAGGTATGCTTTCGTGTATTGTGTACAACCCACCGACGATGAATATTTCGTAAACTTGGGGGGCATGAATTTGACTGGAAATTCTCTTGATATGCTAGGGCACTCTTTCAAACGAATCACGACTTTGTGCGTATTTTTATACGAGTAGCTACCGGATATCGTGGAGGGCGACATATCCAGTGCATACATAAATTGTTCTTTAGACAAGAGCGTTTGAAATTGATCGTCACGTGGATTTTTATCAAGAGTAGAAAGACCAATCTCAAATAATCCATCTTCAATATAGCGCATCAATTCTTTATTAGAGAGCGTCGCTTGATTGAGGGTTACGAGAGCCAAAGGCGAGCTGCAAGAATATTGTGCAGAAGGAGATGCTTGACGAATTTTTTCAGAATAGAATATTTTGAAAGATTCTTCTCTGAAAGTAGGTAACTGACTAAGCTCGCTAATAGAGAATACAACAGAGCGTGTTACGCAATTATCAGACACTTCAAGCTCGTAGGCCCCTGCAGGATAGTTGTCTCCTGCCAGCTTGTAGGTGCCGTCTGCATTTTTGGTGGCAGTGATAGGAGTCTGTGTAGCGACTCCTGTTGGTGCGTTAAGAAAACGATAGCTTAAATTTTCCTGTCTTCCGTTGGCTATGTTCAGTACAATTGAACCTCTGTTACAGCCAGCATAAGAAGGACGTGACAAAGTTGGGTTGAATGTGACGTCCAGAACTTTGTAGTCACCACCAACCACGATGTCGTCGAGCGTTCTAGTAAATTTCTTCGATGGGTCTTTTTTGGAATCCGCATTCACTTTCACGGTATAGATGCCAGGAGGTACGCTATAAAACGTGTTGTCACTGGAAGCTTTAATAACGGTTACCGTTCCTTTCTTAAGGAGTGAGTAGGTGAAGTTGATGAGGGCATCACCATTCTGGTTGGATATGGCAATGGTACCATCTGACTCACATTGTGCTGGAGTGGTTTGAGCGGAGATTGTCCAATTATCTGCTGTTGTTTGTTGCGCCATGACAGGAAGACATGTCCCAGCAATGAGTAGAAAAAGGGCTGCCCAAATTCTGATTGGGTTAGATAGTTTTGTCATATTTTTTTATTAGTCGTATATAGTTTTGAGCTAAGTAACTGTATATCTTGTGATAGATTTCTTTTGATTTTGAACTGCAAAGATAATAGTTTTCTTCGAATAAAAAATAGGTGACATAGGGAAAAACAACTAAAAAGACATTTTATGAGGGGGAAGAAGCTGTGAAGACAGCCTTTATTGTGGTTAATCAATGAGAAAACAAGAATGTCCGTGTCAAATACTAGAGATTTGACACGGACATTTGGGGACTTGTCATTCATTCTGTAATCCAAGACGGACGAGAATGAGATAACCTTGCGAGGCTGGTTATTTCATGACTTTGGTCATCAATTGAGGGTTGATGGGAGTATAGCAAGGATGCACTGTGATTTGGACGGAACCCTCAATGCCTTTACCACAGAATCGGGGTTTGAATTTGAGAACATAGAGGCCAGAATGTCCCACTTTAGCATTGGGGATGGTGGGATTTCGTTCTGTCGAGAAGGGCATATCCGTAGGTTTCGCATTGGGCAGGTACCATTCATAGTTTTCCAAAGCAACACCTTTGAGCTGGATTGTTTCTCCTTCGCAAATCTCTTTTACATCTGCATCGGCTATCGTAAGACTTGTGAGGTCTCTAATGGTGACCGTTTGTGTGATAGAACTACTACAAGCATCAGTAATCTTTACGGTATAGACTTCTTTGGCAACTCCATGAACAAAGTGAGCGACATCATTGGCTAGGATCTCAAAAGGAACCACTTTATTCCCATTAGAGAGGATGGGTTGCGTACCATCAGTATTCCACAGTTCATAGCGGTAGGGGGGTACACCGTCTTGTGCTTTGATTAAGATGTGACCTGTTTTTGTGCCATCCACACAAGCGTAGGCAGAAGTATATTCAGTGGCTAAATTTAAAGGTTTTCGCTCATAGTTTATGACTATCGTATCAAGAGCGCAAGTGTTATTATTCGTGGCCAAAATGCCTAAAAGATAGGTGCCGTTTTGGGTGAGCAGAAACTTTTTTCCCAAGGGTATTGTACTCCCTGTGTTTCCACCGTCTGGTCCGGAGAGAATGCGGAAGAAAGTCTTCGTGGGAACGGCATTTCCTTGGAAAGTTATGTTGCCGCTAGGAGTAACCTCTAAACCTTCGCAGGTGATTCGGCTATCGTAGGAAAAGTTCTCTCGGTTGTAGAAGCCCTTCCAGTCATATTCGTGAGTCACTGTGGGACATCCCTCTACCGAAACGTCTAATTGGTAATGTCCTGCAGGAAGGTATTTTGAAGCAAAGCTTAGTTTTGATATAGCATTTGCTCCATTAAAAACAGATCTTGCAAATTCTTTAGTGCCTTGACGAATAACAAGTGTATGCGGTTTATTGGCTAATCCATTTAGTAAGAAAGTAATATCTCCTACGTCTCTTTTACATTCGGCAGGAAATTTAGCCTGTGCCGTAATTCCTATTCTATTTATGATATCATCAGAAGAGACAACAGTACCATTTTTTATTGCTCTATATTCATATTCAATATCAAAGTCTAACGGGGGAGAGTCTACATAGTTCTTATGATTGATTACTGTCTCATAGACTTTTGCCTGTGTTTGCTTATTAAAGATTTGCGCTTTATAAGGAAGACAAGCATCGAAAACGTTGGTTTTAAATGTACGAACGTATTTGGCTCCGCAGTCGATTGAATATGTTTCTCCAAAGAGTATATTTCCCCTCTTTGTGAAATTGCCTTCTAGTACTTTTTGGTTTATGCCATCTATGATTTCGTAATAGTAGGTTTTACCCAAATCTAACTCAAGCCTAGAGGCTAGGTTTTCCTGTGGGCTCATAAATGTTTCTGTTTTAACTATTGGTCCTGTTTGACTTTCTCTCAGATTAATAGTAATAGGAAAGCAGAAAAGTCCGTCATAATCTTTGTAGAATAAGTATGCATTCGTGTAGACACCACAGCCCTTTTCTACAACACTAGTTGGAATGCTTATCCTAGGACGTCTGAAGTAGACATTAAATCCTCGTGAAACACTAGGACAATCTTTCAAACGAATTACAACCTTGAAGTTTTGGTTATAGTTTTCCGAAAGGGTATAGGGTGACATGTCAAGGGCATACGCAAAGTTTCTTTGGGAAGAAATCGTTTGGAATTGGTCGTCACGTGGATTTACTCCAGCTTTAGTAAGTGCAATTTCAAACAAGCCTTCTTGGAGATAACGCATCAGTTCTTTGTTAGAAAAGGTCTCTGCACTAAGAGTTGTCTGTGCTATAGGTGAAGTACACGAGTATTGTGCTGAAGGGTAATTTGTGTATTGCCTCGAGAATGTTGAATTGAAAATTTGGAAGTTTTCCTTACTAAATGCAGGCAACTGACTAAGTTCTTTGACCGGAACGTTAATAGTATGCGATATACAACCATCAGACACTTTAAGAGTGTAGTTTCCTGGGGGATAGGTGTCTCTAGCAAGTGTATAGGTGCCATCGGCATTTTTTGTGGCAGAGATAGGAGTCATTGTTGTGACACCTGCAGGTGCGTTGACGAACTGAAAAGTCAGATTTTCTTGCCTGCCGTTCTCAACGTTCAGTACTATCGTTCCTTTAGGACAAGCTGCATAAGAAGCACGTGATGAGGCGGGGTTGTACGTGACAGCTAACACTTTGTAGTCACCGGCTACCACCACGTTTTCAATTCTTCTCGTGTATTTTTTATTTGGGTCGGTCTTAAGGTCTGCTTTGACCTCGACAGTGTAAGTGCCTGGGGCAATACTAGAAAAGATGTTGCTACTTGAGGCTTTAATAGCTGTTGTTGTACCTTTTTTTAGGAGCGAATATGTGAAATTGTGGAGTGCATCTGCATTTTGATTGCTTAGAGTGATGATACCATCTGATTCACATTGTGCAGCAGTGGTTTGGGCAGAAACCGTCCAATCTTCAGGAGGTGCTGATTGAGCCATAGCAGAAAGTCCCATTCCTCCAGTGAGCAGAATGAGGACAGTCCAAATTCGAGCTTGTTTAGGTAGTTTTGTCATATTTCTAAGGTGAAAAGACGTAGGTATGAGTAAGAGTACTCATATTTAATAAATAGATAGATTTTTCTTAGGGCAAAGGTAATTCTTTTTTATGGATTGTAGGGAAGTTATGAGGAAAAATGCTTTTTTTGATGCTCTTTTTGCTTAAGACTACAATATGAACTAAGTGATAATTCTGTTTTAGCATTAGAATAAAAAAAAGCCCGTGTCAAATACTTGAGATTTGACACGGGTGTAAAGACAAGTAAGAGTTGATGTTTGTTTTTGAAGTCAAGTTTCGCGTATCTCCGATTTTTATTGTAATTTTGCGCTTGTATATTTTCTCGAAACGAAACTGAGCAACAAAATATGAGTAAGAAATTTACTGAGCGTAGTGGCATGAACCTATACGCCGTTAACGAAGAAGTGCTGAAAGAATGGGATGAGGCAGACCTCTTCCACCGCAGCATCAGTGAGCGCGAAGGTTGCCCGTCGTATGTTTTCTTTGAAGGACCTCCCTCAGCTAATGGGCACCCTGGTATTCACCACGTAATGGCGCGTACCATTAAGGATGTATTCTGCCGTTATAAGACGATGCAGGGATTCCAAGTAAATCGTAAGGCAGGATGGGATACCCATGGACTGCCCGTAGAATTGGGTGTTGAAAAAGAATTAGGCATCACCAAAGAAGATATTGGTCAGAAGATTTCTATCGAAGAATATAATGCCCATTGCCGTCGTAATGTGATGATGTACACCCAAGAATGGAGTGACCTCTCTCATCTTATGGGGTATTGGGTGGATATGGAACATCCTTATATCACTTACGAAAACTCATACATTGAGACACTTTGGTGGTTGCTTAAGCAACTCTATCAAAAAGGGCTATTATATAAAGGCTATACCATTCAACCTTATAGTCCAGCTGCTGGTACAGGGCTCTCTAGTCACGAACTGAACCAGCCTGGTGCATATCGTGATGTGAAAGATACTACGGTGACCGCACAATTCGAGATTCTCGATGCTCCTGAGGCATTGAAGGGGGGGGGGAAGCCAGTCTTCTTGGCTTGGACTACAACACCTTGGACTTTGCCTTCTAACACAGCCCTCTGCGTAGGTCCTAATATTGATTACGTGGCAGTGCAAACCTTTAACCCCTATACTGCTGAACCTATCTCTGCCATTATCGCCGAGAATCGTGTAGCAGCATATTTCAAGGCTGAAGGCGAAAATGCTGAAATGAACTACGCTGTCGGCGATAAAGTGGTGCCTTATCGTGTTGTAGCTCGTTATAAAGGTGCGGAACTCGTGGGCTTGCGTTATGCTCAATTGATGCCCTGGGTGCGTCCTTCGGAGAAGGTGGCTGACACTGCCGCAGACTTTGTGCGCGAATATGCGGAAAAGCACGCTGATCGTGTCTTCTCTGTGGGGCAAGATCGATTTGTGGAAATGGCTGATGAGGCTTTCCGCGTAATCCCTGGTGACTATGTGACCACTGAAGATGGTACGGGTATCGTACACATCGCGCCTACGTTTGGT
>QWCO01000565.1_pt1 | contig 15754 bp, 10 predicted proteins | sample 1972611 | NCBI WGS metagenome assembly QWCO01 (sample SAMN09866706, study PRJNA288562) | Human oral metagenome isolate term1_saliva, whole genome shotgun sequencing... | reverse complement strand
CTTCATGGTCGACAACGGCTACGACGCCGTCAAGAGCGGCTATGTGGGCGACATCATCCCCCGCGGAGAGCACCACTACGGCCAGTGGTTGAACAACCACTACCTCTATGCCGTGAAGAAGGCCGCCGACTACCACATCATGGTCAACGCCCACGAGGCCACACGCCCCACCGGGCTGTGCAGAACCTACCCCAACCTCATCGCCAACGAGAGTGCGCGCGGCACAGAGTACGAGGCGTTCGGCGGCAACCCCGTCAACCACACCACCATCCTCCCCTTCACCCGCTGCATCGGCGGACCGATGGACTACACTCCGGGCATCTTCGTGATGGATCTCCAACAGATGAGCCCCGACAACAAGAGTCACGTGCGTTCCACCCTGGCCCGCCAATTGGCCCTCTACGTCACGCTCTACAGCCCCCTGCAAATGGCCGCCGACGTGATCGAACACTATGAGGCTCGCCCCGATGCCTTCCAATTCATCAAGGATGTGGCCCTCGACTGGGACAAGAGCCTCTATCTGGCCGCCGAACCCGGCGAATATGTCCTCACCGCCCGCAAAGCCAAGGGCAAGGACGAATGGTATGTGGGCTGCACCGCAGGCGACAACGGCTACAAAACCAACCTCCCGCTCGATTTCCTCACGCCCGGCCGCAACTACACCGCCACCCTCTACACCGATGCCCCCGGCACCGCCTGGAACAAGCGCCCCGAGGCCTATGTGATCAAGAAAATGACCGTCAACCGCAACACGGTGCTCAAGCACCTCGTGGCCGGCGCGGGCGGCGGATTCGCCATCTCCATCCGATAGGCCCTTGCCCGCCGTTTTGTCACGGCGCTTGCCGGCCTCTCGTCGGCAACACCCCCGCTGTGGGCGAAAAGCCCCGCGATTTCACACCAAAGCCCCCGTGTTTCGACGGAAACACGGGGGCTTTTTTGCACCTTCCGGGCCGTCGAAGAGCGAAAAAAGCCCTTTTTCACGCGGCGAAATGCGATATTTCGGCAATCCGCTTGATATTTGTCGAAAATAACGCTAACTTTGCCGTGCGACGATCCGTCGCCGAACGAAACAACAGTGTAAAAACTTCCCCATCACACCCGATATGAAACGTATCTACCTCTTTGCGCTGGCCGTCGGTCTGAGCTTTGCCGGACTTTCGGCGCAAACCACCGACCGGAGCGCCTATGGCAGCCCGGTGGGCAGCATTGTCACCGATCGTGACCTGCCCGATCTCATCGTCTTGCGCGACGGCATGAGTGCCAAGTGCCGTGTCATCACCTACGTGCCCGGACAGCCCGTCAAAGTGCTCCTGGCCGATGCCAGAGTGCGTGTGTATCGACCCGAAGAGGTGGCACGTGTGGAGCGTGGCAAGCCTGCTGTCACCCCCGTGCGCGGTGCCGCCGAGAGCGAAAGCCCCGCTACCGTCAAGCCCGCCGAAACTTTCGTGACGCCCCTACCGACCGCGCCCCAACCCGCGCAGAAGGACGAGACGACAGCCGCCGAAATTCAGCCCGCCGCAGCCGCCGGACAGTACGATGCCGACTACGTGGTGCTCAAGAGCGGCCGCACCATCAAGTGCAAGGTGCTCGAATCGAACGACGAAGGGGTGCAAATCGAAATGACCGACGGCACCATCTTCTACTATCGCGCCGTCGACGTGGAGCGCGTGGAGCGTCGTCCCGACAAGAAGGCCGTTGAGGCCGCACGCGACGTGATTGTGCTCAAAAACGGACAGAAAGTGCAGGGCACCGTGCTCGAGCGCAGCATCAATGCCCCCATCAAGCTCCGCAATGTCTACGGACAGGTCTTCACTTACAAGTGGGATGAGGTGGAACGCATCCTGATCGACCAAAACAAAAAGGCCGCCGCGCCTGCCGAAAAGGACAAGACGCACAAATTCCGCCTTGCCGGCACCGCCGAAGTGGGCATTGGCTACGGATTAGAGCAGAACCGCCAGCTCGTGGGCGAGATGAATCCCGAATTTTCGCTCACCGTCGGTACGCGCATCAGCCGTTTGTTCTACGTGGGCGTGGGTGCCACCGTGCAACGCTACGACCGCACCGAGATCATGCCCGTCACCCCGATGCTGCTCGCCCGTATCGACTATCCGCTCCACGGCAAGTTCACCCCCTTCCTCGATCTGCGCGGAGGTTATTCGGTCAACACCGTTTCGAACAAGAAAAACTACCCCGAAATGGCCCTCTATGCCGGTGCGCAACTCGGTGTGCGCTACGGTAAGTGGACGTTTGGCGTGGGCGGCGTCTACCATCAGGTCAACAAGTCCATCACGCCCAACGCCGGCAAGGTGGCTCCCGACGGATCGTACGGCAAACGCGTCATCCCCCGCTCCGGATGGAAGAACCAACCCGCATTCACCCTGCGTCTGGGCTATCAATTCTAATCGAAAGCCCGACACTTCACCCCTTTATCGCCCAACGACAATGAAAAAGATATTCGGCCTCGCGCTCTGCCTTGCCCTCGCTGCGGGCACGGCTCGTGCGCAGCAATACAATGACGGCTTTGCCGATCAGGCCAAACCCGTGCTCACCGAAACCGAACTCACCGATGTGGTGCTCTTCACCAATGGCCGTGCCGAAAAGGGCATCGTGCTCGAAGTGACCGCGGGACAACCCGTGCGCATCATCCAGGCCGACGGCGTGGTGCACGCCTATTCGCCCCTGTTGGTGGATCGCATCGTGCGCGGTTGCGGTGTGGAAATCCTTCACACGGCAGCGCCCGCCCTGCCTTCGGCCGCCGCACAGGAGCCGGTTGAGTCCTACGACGACAAACCCGACTACTACGAAGAGCAGCACGCCGCCCGCGGAGTGCGCCGCGCACCGGTGCGTCGCGCCCAGGCTGAGCCCGCTGCCCGCCTGCGTCCGGCCCGCCATGCCGCGGGAGCCGAAGTGCGTCCCCGTGCAGCGCGCGCCGCCGGGGCCGGAGCCGCTCGTGTGCCTCGCGCTCGTGGAGCCAAGCGCCGCTAAACTGCCGGCAACCCGGCGCCCGACGTCGGGAGCTCCCCGTTAAATCAGTGCCTTGCATGCGTTTTTCCTTGCGTGCAAGGCGCTGATTCTCTTAGAGATGGGCGTAGATATTGAAAATGTCAATGTTAAAGTAGACCTTGTCTGTTGCATTGCGGGGCGAAAGCCACTACCTTTGCAACATCGAAACGAGATAAGCCGCCGCCCAGGCCAATCCTGCGGGCGACGTCTCCAATTCACAGAAAGAATTCACTTAACAGAACCCCTAAAACATAGCAAAACAATGAGCACACTCAATTACACTCTCCTCGACGCACAGAAGGTTCAACCCGTCGTTTCCGCACTTCGTCAGCTCCTCGCCGACGTGCAGGTTTACTACACCAACCTCCGTGACTTCCACTGGAACGTACAAGGCACGAACTTCTACAACCTCCACGCTGAGTTCGAACGTCTCTATGACGGCATCGCAACCAAGGCCGACGACATCGCAGAACGTCTCCTCCAGCTTGGTGCCACGCCCGAACACCGCTACAGCGAATACCTCAAGGTTTCGCAGGTGAAGGAAGCCGAAGTGACTCACTGCGGTCACAGCGCCCTCTCTCAGGTGCTCGAAACCGAGAAGCAACTCATCGCCCAGGAGCGCGTGGTTTTGGCTGCCGCTCAAGAAGCAGGAGATGAGGCTACGACTGCCATGGTCAGCGACTGGCTCCGTGAACAAGAGAAGCTGATCTGGATGCTTGTGGCTACGCTCAAAGAAGACTGCGCAAAATAAAATGGATCGCAGTTCGCTCAACGCGAATTGTGTAGGATGTTATTTTCGATAACCCCGTCCGCCCGCAACGGTTTCGCAAGAAACAGCTGCGGGCGGTTTTTTTGTGGCACAGCGCCCCGGCGGTGGAGGATCTCTGCGGCGACATGCGGCCCCGGACGGTGTGGGGCGTGTGACGGCCCGAGAGCTTTCGCGCACGGTGCGGAGCAGGCGTTGCCGATGGGGAACGGAATGAGACGATTTTGCAAGGCGGAGAGTGCAAAAGTGTGAAATAAGTTTTGCCAAACGCGCGGGAATGCATATCTTTACGCCGACAACGTGGTGTTGTCGCCCCCGAATCGTAAATCCAAATCCTAACAATCTACAGTTATGGCACTCGAAAAAACTCTCGTTCTCCTCAAACCCTGCACCGTACAGCGCGCGCTGATGGGCGAAGTGCTCTCGCGCTTCGAGAAAAAAGGACTCCGCGTGTGCGGACTCAAGATGATGCAGCTCGATGATGCGTTGCTCTCCGAACACTATGCCCACTTGGCCGGCAAAGAGTTCTTCCAGCGTGTGAAAGACAGCATGATGGTGTGTCCCGTTGTGGCGATTGCGCTCGAGGGCGTGGGCGCTGTGGAGGCCGTGCGCACCATTACCGGGCCCACCACGGGACGTAAGGCGCCGGCCGGCACGATCCGCGGCGATTTCAGCATGTCGTTCCAAGAGAACATCGTGCATGCCAGCGACAGTCTCGAGGCAGCCGAGGTGGAACTGAAGCGCTTCTTCCGCGACGAGGAACTTTTCGACTACCGCCTCTCGGTGTTCGACTCGCTCTATGCCAACGACGAATTCTGAGCTCCGACGTCGGCACCCGCTGCGGCCCTGACCAAAAAATAATCCCCGCCTGTCTCGAAGGACAAGGCGGGGATTGTCTATTATATATAAGGAGTCGGTGCTCGATCAGCGGCGGGGGCTGTGCACAGCGGCGGGGCGGGTGGCGGCGCCGTGGGGCAGATAGGTGAGCGTGGGGTTGATGAACGCGGTGAAGAGTCCCAGGTAGGTATCGAGAGAGAGCTTCGTGGAGCTGGCGCGTCCCACGGCGTAGCTGTTCCACTGCTGTTCCAAACTGATGGTTTCGTGCTGACGGAACACGAGGTCGCCGTTGTCGCCGATGGCCACGCGCAGCGTTTCGCGCGTGCCGATGATGCTGTTCAGATGGCCGGGGCGGAAGTCGTTGGCGGCGAGCAGTGACACGAGATAGGTGCTGGGCTGCGGCGGATTCTTCACTTCGCGCAGCACTTTACCGTTGTTCATGAACAGACCTTGGCCGGGGCGAAATTCGCACTCCCAGTTGAGGTTGCCGTCGATGGAGAAGAGGGCTTTCGTGTCGGAGATTTTCGAGATGGTGACCACGTTGGTGGTGTCGATCATGCGGGTGCGGCTGCTGTCGAGCGTAGCAGCGTGCTGACGGTAGGTGCCCACGATGTCCGAGAGCGTGGCTTGCGTGATGCGCACCGAGTCGGTGAGTCCGTGGGCGTGCGAAAGCAACCAACCCACGCGCGGGCGGCCGCTGGTGTTGGCCGTTACCTTGAAGGTGACGTCACCTTCGGGCGTGTGGCTCACTTGAATCCACGGGGCGGAGGAGGTGATGTTGACGGGCACGTTGAATTGTACGTGGAAGGAGCGCTGCAGCGGCTGATCGTCGCTTTCGACCGTGGCCGAAGTGGGCAGGCGGAAGATCATGCCGTCCTGCCGCACGTTGATGGCAGCCGAGTCGCCGCGGGCATCCTTGACGACGAGGAGCGTGTTGCGCGACTGTTCGTCGGTGTTCACGTCGGTTTTGACGATGACTTGCCCGTTTTCCACCCGCACCTGCGCCCATTTGTCTTGGGCGTAGGCGGCGGTGGCGGCGCGGGCGGTGGTGACGGTGCGACTGCCCCCGTCGACGGGGAAATTGGTGTCGGAAGACACGACTTCGAGGGTGCGCTGTCGAACGGTGGCCGACTCTTCGCTGCAAGAAGCGGCCAAGAGGGTGCCGGCACCGACGAGGAGAGCGATGAGAAAATGCTTGTGCATGAGGAGAAGTCTTGGGAGGTGATTATTGAACGCGGCGGATGTATTCGATGTCGTCCATCACGATGGGCACAATCTTGTTGCCTTGCGCGTCGGTGTTCTGGTGGAGTTCGTCTTTGTAGCCGATACCTTTCATGCCGGTGGCCTTGGTGTGCTCGAAAGTGGCGCCTTTGGCGGTGGCATGGTCGAAGTCGGGATCCCATTGGAAGGTGAAAGGCACATCGACCTTGCCGAGCAACTGCTGACTGTCGGTGCCGACGAGATAAATGACGTAGTTGGTCTTCGTGGGATCGTCGACACTCTGCGCGGGAATGCTGATGGTTCCCGTCGTTCGGTTGTAGATCACGAAGATTTCGTACTCCGTGTGGTTGAATTCAAGCACGGCTTTGAGCGCTTGCGGGTTGCGCGAGCTGCGTTCGTTGTAGATCGTCAGGTAAGTCGGGCGGCGTCCGAGCGCACGCAGGGCGCGGTGCTTGATGCTCCACTTGCCGATCCAGAAACTCTGGGGCTTGTAGGTTTCGGGAATGCGGAAAGAGATGGTCATGTCGGCCGAGGTGAAGGTGCGCGCCGAGTCGTTCCACGCAAAGTCGCGATAGACGCGGCCGTCGTAGGAGAGCGGGCGGGCCAACGTGAAGCCTTTCGGCGTGAAGACCATGGGCGAGGAGAGTTGCACGGCGCCATTGATGTCGAAGTGGCGGTTGTCCAGATTGAAGGCCGCGCCGGGGATCGTGTCCTTGCCGTGGCAGAGGTAGATACTGTCGGTGATCATGTTCTCACGCATCTTGATGGCGCCCATGATCACGGAGTCTTGCTTCAACCCCACGGGGTTGCGGGTGAGCAACATGTCGTTGCCCCACTTCTTACCGCGCAGGCGGATGGTGTCGGCCGAGGTGGAGAGGATGGAAAACTCGTAGTCGCCCTGACGACCTTCGGGGAAGCTGGCCATGCCGCCCGCCAAACTGTGGATGGGCTCGAGGAAGGTGTTGAAAGTCAGCACAGGGCCTTGATCTTTCACCACATCGTAGTCGGCAGTGCGGAAGAGTGCGGTGTCCGACGCGTCGGAAGCCATCGTGGCCTTGCCGTTTCGGAAGGTAACCATCATCGAAACGCCGGGACCCGAGTAGTCGCGGCCGAGAAAGTAGTCGAATTTCCAGCCGTTGGGCGCAGATTCGAGAGCGGTGCGGTCGTTTTTGACCACTTGGTCGATGCGTTCAGCCGCGGGGAGGCTGAAAAGTTCTTTTTCGTCGTTGGCGCAGCTGGCGGCCCCGAGGGCGGCAAGTGCGATGACGAGGGTATGAAGGATGCGCATGGGGAGAAGTTACTTGAGGTGTTGGAGATCGAGATGACGCACGTTGTCGCCGCGGCCAAGCACGGAGGCCCGCAGCCGATCGAGGTCGACATTCCACGACGTGAGCATGTAGTCTTTGATGATTTCGAGCTTCTGGTTGATGATCGGTGCGCCCGAGTTGCCGGCATCTTTGAGGATGTCGTTCCACTGTGCGGGGGTGAGGGTGACGTAGAAGGCCAGGGTCTCGGCGAAATCTTCGAAGCCGTCGCTCATGGCGTAGGGCGAAACGAAACCGGCGCGGTGGGCGTCGCTTTCTTTCTGGTGCGACCAGTTGCTGCTCACGTAGTCGGACTTCGAAATCAGGTTGAAGGCCGTGTTGTAGGGCTTCTTCTGATTGAGAATGTGCGTGAACTCGTGGTGCATCGTGTGGAAATAGAATTCCGTCATCGCGCCGTAGTTGGTCAGCGTGACGCTATCGAGCGAATTGATGTTGTTGAGCGTCACTTTGTAGCCGCCTTCTGCGCTACCCAGCACCATTGTGCGCTGACGTGTGTAGCCCGGAATGCCGACGGCCACGATGGTGCGCGGAACATTGGCCTTGACAAAGTTCACACCGGCCACTTCGGCATAGGCATCAAACCAGAGATATTTGGTCAGAATGGCCAATTTGGCCGTTTTCGCCGAGTCGGCAGGCACAAGGTGGTAGTTGTAGTCCGTTTCTGCGTCTTCGAGCCGGTATTTGAACTCAATATTATAAGGGTTAGTGTAGTTTTTGAGCAGCCAGGTGTCGAAGGCGTTGCGCCGGACGGGGGTGGTGGGGAAAATGCTGGCGCCTTTCGGAGCGTCGTCCGAGCAATTGCTGAGCCCCAAGCACGAAAGGAGCAGCAGCGTGGCGAGGAGTATCTTGTTCATCCGGAGTTTCATTTGGCAGTGAGGGTTTTACGCGGATTGGGTGTGAGGCCGGCCGAGATCACATCCTGCGGAAGTTGGATGGCACGGCGCGGATCGCCGGCGGGCATGGAGTCGGTGACGGTGACAAACTTGTCGTTGGCGTCGAAATCGCGGCGATAGATCGTGATGCCGTAGCGTTTCACGTCTTGCATGCGGAGACCTTCGTGCACGGTAAGGATGCGGCGCAGATGAAGAATGCATTGCAGCAGCGGTTCTTGCGTGGTGGTGTCGAGCGGCTCGCTGATATGGAACGCTTTGCGCACCGTGGCGCTGTCCGGACGGTAGTATTTCACCTTTTTGTAGAAGTCCGCGAGCTGCGTCGTGGTGAACGTTTTGGGTTTGCGGGCGAAAGCCGTCATTTCCGTGTTGATGTCGGCCGTGGCCTGCGCATATTGTTTGAGGCGTGCGTAGGCTTCGGCGCGAACCAGCAGCGTTTCGTCGGCATTGAACACCGAATATTCCGAATAGTAGCTACCGATGCCGGCTTCGCGGTCGATGAATTTAAAGTTGATGGGCAACTTCTTGAGCGTGATCTGCGGTTGGCCGGAGTTGGAGCCCACGGTGTAGTTGAAAGCGCTCTCGCTTTCGCCCCAAGGGCCCGTGGAGTTGAACGTTTCCTTGTCGGAAATGCTGCGACCGTGGCAGTAGCGACCGCCTGTGCCGTAAGGGCCGCTGTAGAGCCCCCAAGCCGAAATCACCACTTGGAGCAAGAGGTTGGTTTTCGCGCTCGAACGCACATATTCGTTGGGCATGGCCTCGCCGTTGAGCCCCTGTTTGTTCCAGAGTGCCCAGTTGCGCAGTTGGTTACCGGGCTGGTTGCCGAGGGCTTTCGTGGCGTGATCCACGGCTTTCTGCCAGTCTTGTTTGTAAAGGTAGAAGCGGGCGGCGAAAGCGTGCGCGGCTTCGGGCGTGAAGTGGAACTTCGGTGTGGTGTAAGTGCTACCCACTTCGGCCAAACCTTCGGTGATGTCCTTGTCGATGTGGGCATAAAGCTCGGCCAGCGTGCCACGTTGGTAAGTAATGCCCGGGCGGTCTTCCGGTTCCGTGGGGTAAGGCAGGCCCAAGTGCGAAGCTGCCGTTGCGGGATCGTATGCTTCGCAGAACACGTTGGCCAGGCAGAACATGGCATAGGCGCGGCACAGCTTGGCCTCGCCGCTTTGGGCGCGGAAAGCCGTTTGGTCCTTTTGTTTGCCGATGAAGCTCAGCACCTCATTGGCCGTGTTGACGGCGAGATAGTGGGCGTTCCAAATCATTTGCGGCGATTCGTTTTCGCCCACGTCGGTGATGTCGTCCCATTGGTAGGCTTCGCGTTGGAAGCGATCCACTTCTGCCCACGAAGGCGAGAGATGGCGATCCGTGTTGTCCGAATACATTTCGAGCAAGTAGGCCGGGTGCACCTGAGGGTAGGCCGAGGTGAGGAGCTGTGCCAGGTGATCGGGCGTGCGAAGCTCCATGCGCTTGTCGGGATACTTGTCCAAATAGTCATTGCACGAGGTCAATGTGCAGGAAGTGCCCAGTGTGGCGGCACCCAAGAGGAGAGAAGCAATATAATGTTTCATGCGAACTGTCGAATTTGATCAGAGCCCGAATTTGAGCGTGAGGGTAAACTGCTTGGGCATGGGCGAAGCCACACCGCCGGCGTTGAGGAATTCGGGATCCTGTCCGTGGAGTTTCTTGTCAGAGTAGAGCAAGAAGAGGTTGGTGGCCTGAAGTTTGACGGAAACGTCGTGGATGGCCTTGTCTTTGAAGAGTGATGCCGGCAGATCGTAGGTGAGGGAGATCTCTTTGAGGCGGATGAAATCGGATTTGGCCGTGCGCACCGACGAGAAGTTGTAGGCATTGTAGGCATAACGCAGTTGGCGGTTTTGCGTGTACTGGCGTTTGCTCAAGATGCCGGGCACATTCGTCACTTTCTCGTCGCCGGGTGCCATCCAGCGGTTGAGGAACGTCTGCGTCATGGAGGTCATGTCGGTGTAGCGCGTGCGGAATTTCGGATCCAGGCGCACCACGCCGCCAAACGAGTAGGTGAGGAACACATTCAGGTGGAGTCCTTTGTAAGAGAACACGTTGCCGAGCGAACCCACGTACTTGGGATCCGTCGGGCCCTCATATTTGAGGAAGCCGGTGTGGTTGCGTTCTTGGAAATTGATGTCGTCGGTCGTCACTTCGCCCTTCTCGTTGCGGAAGAGGGGGATGCCGGCGTCGTTCAGCCCCAGGAAGGGCACCGAGAACAGGGCGCGGGCGGGGAAACCCTTCATGGCGAAACCATTACCCGACACGAGATCGATCACACGTCCGTTGTTGAACAGCTTGGTGATCTCAGTGTTCGTGTAAGAGAAGACGAAGCTCGTTGTCCAGCTGAAGTCTTTCTGCTTGAGGTTGGTCGAGGTGAGGCTCACTTCCACGCCGTTCGATTTCATCTCGGCCACGTTGCCCCAATTTACGATCTGTCCGCTCATGCCCTGCGTCACCATCGGACCGATTTCGTCGTAGTTGTTGCGCGTGTACACGTCGACGGTGGCGTTGATGCGGTTGTTCCACAGGCCGGCGTCCACGCCGATGTTAAACTCGTTCTTCTTTTCGTAGGTGAGCAGCGAGTTGCCCAATTCGGTGATGGCCAGTCCCGACTCCTGGTCGGCGGCAAAGAGGCGATAGGGCGTGGAGTTGCGGAAGATCGTCGTCGACGAAACGAGCGAAGGATCGGGAGGCGTACCCGTCAAACTGTAGGAAGCGCGGAGCGTGAGGTGCGAGAGCGGAGCGAGTTTTTCGAACCATTTCTCTTCGTGCACGTTCCAAGCACCCGAAAGGTTCCACGTCGACATCCAGCGTGCATCGGTCTTGCGACCCAATTGGTTCGAACCTTCGTAGCGATAGGTGCCGTTCACCACGTAGCGACCGCGGTAGGAGTAAGTGGCGTTGCCGTAGAATGCCACCGTGCGCCAGTTGGAATTCACCAATTGGTAGTAGTCGTTGCCTTCTTCGATCGATTTTTTGAAATGCTGATAGGGATAGAAGGGCGCTTCGCCGCTTTCGTATTGCAGACCCCAGCCCTCAAAGCGCGTGCGCGGGCGGTCGATGTCCGTCGTTTCCATGCCGCCGAAGAGGTTCACCGTGTGGCGGTTGTCGAACGTGCGGCTGTAGTTGGCCGTGGCACGGAAGTGGTAGTCGCTCATCCGGTTGTCCGTCTTGTGCATGATACCGCCTTTCGGGAGCACCGTGTAAGGCAATTCAGTGGGATTGTCCGGATCGTGATAGAGGAACTTGTTGGCGTCGCGGATGATGCCGTTGGGCATGGCGCGATAGGCCAGAGCTTGGTTCGAATTGTCCTTGATGTTGTGCTGCTGCGAGGTGGCTGCGTGCTTGAAGGCGCCCAGGGCAGAAAGTTCGAGACCGCGAATGGGCTTGTATTTCAGTTCGAATTGGAATTTGGCGTCCAGTACACCGAGGTCAATGTAGTTGTTTTCCAACTCATTGAAGATGTTGAACGGCGCATAGTTGGCCACATAGTAGGCCTTGGGGTCGAGCACACGCGAGGTGTTCACCGCATAAGAGTAGGGGTTGATGTCGAAATCGCGTTTCACCGCGCCGTTCACCACGTCGACGTCCTGGCCCAGCGTACCGGGGGCGCGCTGATCGCGATAGGAAGCCCCACCGATCACGTTGAGTGTGAGGTTGTCGAGAATGTGGTGGGTGAGATTGAGGTTCACCGTGTAGCGCTTCACGTCGCTCTGCTTGTACCAACCCGGATCGAGCAGGGCGCTGAGCGAAGCATAGTAGTTCGATTTGGCCGTACCTCCGCTCAGGCTCACCGAATGGTTCTGCATGATGGCCGGAGAGAAGAGTTCTTTGAACCAATCGGTGTTGCGAAATTCTGCTTGTTGCAGGTAGGCGTTTTCCGCCTCGGTGGTGTGAGGCAGCAAGAACTGGCCGCGCGCGGCGTCGAAGGCATTTTCCAGCTCATACATCTTGCCGTACACGCCGTAGTCGCTACCATTCAGCACATCCGAGTAGTTGAGCCAGCCTTTGTCGCGCAGTTCGCGATAGACCCCCATCTGCTGTTGAGAGTTGAGAATGTCGAAATTGCGATAAGAGGGCACCAAACGCGTGGTGAACTCGCCCGTGTAGTTGAGATGCGCCTGCCCTTGGCGGCCCTTCTTGGTGGTCACCACGATCACGCCCGCCATGGCGCGCGCACCGTAGATCGACGTGGCCGAACCGTCCTTGAGCACTTGGAAGCTCTCGATGTCGTCGGCGTTCAGGCCCGCGATGGCCGAACTGATGAGCGTTTCAGGGTTACCCGATGCGAGGTCGTCGGCGCCGATGTTCGACACATCTTCCATGATCACGCCGTCCACCACCCAAAGGGGCTTCGAAGCGCCGTAGATCGACGTGGCACCGCGCACACGAATCTTCGGGGCGGCGCCGAATGTGCCGCTCACGTTCTGCACCGACACGCCGGCTGCCTGTCCTTCGAGCGAGCGGCTGATGTCGGCCACGCCCGACAGGCGCGATTTGCTGATGTCGATCTTGTCGGTGGCCCCCGTGAAGAGGCGGCGGTCGGTCTTCGTCATACCCGTGGTCACCACAACCTCGCCGAGGCTCTGGTTGTCTTTGAGCACGATGCGCATGTTTTCCGCACCTTTCAGCGTGACGGACTGCATTCCGATGTACGACACGGTGATGCGCGTGTCTTTTCCCTTGATGGTCAGGGCGAAATTACCGTTGTCGTCGGTCACGGTGAGTTGTTTGCGACCGATCGTGGCGATGTGTGCCCCGGCGATCGGCTGATTGTCCGAGCCCGAGATCACAACGCCCGACACTTTGGTCTGCGCCAGCGCGGCGGTGACACAAAGTATCAGACCCAGCAGGAGGGTGGTCAGTTTTTTCTCCATAGATCTTGTTGATTCGATGTGAGTGGTGTGTATAAATTTCATTGAGCTCCTTCGTGGAGAGAAGACACGAAGGGAGGAAAAAAGTGTGCGGTGGGAAAAGCGGGGGCAAAGGCCCCGGAGGGAGTCGGGCGCACCGAACGAAGTGCCGATTTCAGGGCGGCAAAAAACGTCGCGCGCGAGGGGGGCGAGCGAAAAAGTCGGGGCATAACTCGAAGCAAAGTTAAGGATTAAATTTGGGAATAGGCTCATTTTGAGCCACTTATTTTTATAAAGTGGGGTGAGGTGGGGGCATTTTTCAAGCGCACTTGCCAAAAGTAAGCGGCCGCTGCGGATTTTAAGTTAAAACGGCCGGTTGAACTTTCTTTTGTAAAGCTCTTCGGCGCCCGAAATTCCCCTTCGGCGTGCCGCTGTCGGCTCCTCGCACGGAGAAATCGAGCGACGTCGACTGCCGGGAGGGAGCCAAAAGACCGAAGTGCGGAGCGCTTCCGCCCAACGCCGGCGCGGCGCGGAAAAAGCGCCCCGTTTTTCGCCGTTTGCGCCCCGTTTTTTCGCAATTTCGCCCTGCTTTTTCGTCACCGTCTTGGTTTTTCGTATTTTTGTCCGCCCGTAGCTCGCAGCACCGCGCGGTGACGCGAGGCGGCATCCCCCGTTTTTCAACCTCAATCCGTTGCTTTTCCCCATGATCAATAATGTTCCCGACCTCGACGCCCAAGTGCGCGACATCAAGCGCCGACTGCGTGCCGCCATGGACGGCGTGCTCAGCCGCACCATGCGCGAAACCGGCGTCGATTATCGTGTGAATTTCGGCGTCGAAACCTTCCGACTGGTCGACATGGCCGCCGAATTGCCCCATTCCGTGCGCTTGTCGACGGCACTCTACGCCGACGACATTCGCGAACTCCGCCTGCTGGCCTTTCTTGTGGTGCCTCCCGATGAGGTCGACGAGGATTTGGCGCTCCACTACGTCGAGGGCCTGCGCTATGTGGAAGAGGCGCAGACGCTGGTGCTCCACTTGCTGGCCGATCGCCCCTTTGCCTCGCAATTGGCCTTCCGTTTGCTGGCCGCCGAGGCCCCGTTGGCGCGCTTGGTGGCCTGGTTGTTGCTCGGGCGTCTCTTCATGGGCGGTTTGGTGCCCACACAGCGCGACGCCGACGAGATTCTCGACCACGCCGCCACCGAGTTGGCCGACACCACGGCCGAGATCGGGGTGCGCAAAGCCGCACTCAATGCGCTTTATAAGTTCATGGAGCTCGGATCCGCCGAGGAGGCACGCGGCGAACGCCTCTTGCAGCAGCTCGACCTCTGACGGGCCGTCGTGGCCTCCGCCCCTCGCCGCAAGGGTGGGGGGAACGCCCCGCCGTGACGAAAAAACCGCGCCGCGAATCTGTGAGGATTCGCGGCGCGGTGTCTTTGGTGCCGACGGCATGCCCCGAGGGGGAGCGGCGCGGCGGGGAGATTAGAGTTGCAGCACGTAGCGCAGCACGAGCAGTGCCGAAACGATGTAGAGCGTGAGGCTCACGTGGCGCCAGCGGCCGCTGAGGGTCTTGACGAGCGTGTAGGAAATGAGACCCAACGACATGCCTTCGGCGATGTTGTAGGTGAGAATCATCATGATCACGGTCACGAAGGCCGGCAGGGCTTCGGAAATGTCGTCGAAGTCTACGTCTTTGATTGAACTGAGCATGAGCACGCCCACCAGCACGAGGGCACCCGTGGTGGCCGCCGAGGGGATGAGCAGGAAGAGGGGGGCGAAAAACAGGGCCACGAAGAAGAGCACGCCGGTGCTCAGGGCGGTCATGCCCGTGCGCCCGCCTTCGGCGATGCCGGCGCTGCTTTCCACAAAAGTGGTCACGGTCGAGGTGCCGAGCACCGCGCCCACCGAGGTGCCGATGGCGTCGGCCATGAGTGCTTCCTTCATGTTTTTCACGTTGCCCTCTGCGTCCATCATTTCGGTGTTGGCGGCGGCGCCGATGAGCGTGCCGATGGTGTTGAAAATGTCCATGAACACGAGCGCAAAGATGGTGAGCGCCATGTCGGGGTTGAGGAGCGATTTGAAATCGAACTGCAAAAACGTCGGCGCCAGGGACTTGGGCATCGACAGCGGTGCGAAACCGCTCGGAATCACCGTCACACCCAACGGAATGCCGATGAGCGTGCAGGCGGCAATGCTATAAAACAGCGCACCGCGCACGCGCAGTTTCATCAGGACGGCGCTGAGTACGATACCCACCGCGGCGAGAGTGGAAACGGGCGTGAAGGGACCGAGCGCAACGAGGGTGGCGGGATTGGCTACGATGATGCCTGAGTTCTTCAATCCGATGAAGGCGATGAAAAATCCGATGCCGGCCGAGATGGCAAAGCGCAGCGTTTTCGGAATGCAGTGGACAATCTGCTCGCGCACGTTGAAAGCCGTGAGCAAGATGAAGATAACGCCCTCGACAAAGACGGCGGCGAGCGCTGTCTGCCAACTGTAGCCCATGCCGGCCACGAGGGTGAAGGCAAAGAAGGCGTTGATGCCCATGCCGGGGGCTTGGGCGAAAGGCAACTTGGCGAGAAAGGCGATGAGCACCGTGCCCAGGGCCGAAGCCAGGGCGGTGGCGGTGAACACGGCGCCTTTGTCCATGCCGGTCGAGGCGAGGATGTCGGGGTTGACGGCCAGAATGTAGCTCATGGTCAGGAAGGTGGTCAGTCCGGCCATGAGTTCGGTGCGGAGGTTGTGCTTCGTGGGGTCGAAACCCAGGAGGCGATAGAGGGTTTGCATGTGGGAAGTGAGCGTTAGGGGGGAAGTGTTGGGGGAAAAGGGGGCGGGCGGTGCGA
>QWCO01001086.1_pt1 | contig 15769 bp, 15 predicted proteins | sample 1972611 | NCBI WGS metagenome assembly QWCO01 (sample SAMN09866706, study PRJNA288562) | Human oral metagenome isolate term1_saliva, whole genome shotgun sequencing... | reverse complement strand
ACCTGGCAGGTACCGAACAACTGGAACTACATGCACAAACTGCGTTACGTGGGTCCCTACCTGCTCGAAGGTGGCGCAGGCGGTCCCCGGTATTTCCGCTACGCCCCCTGATCTGACGCGGCCGGCAGGACACCCTGCCCGGCCGTTGCAGAGACCGCCGGACGGTCCAACGAGGAACCACGCCTCTCACCGTCCGGCCAACCAGGCCGACGTTTCATGGTCGGCAACGCGCAGCCACTCGCCCGTCACATGGCGCGCAACACGGATGTTGCTATCTCATCCACGGATAACCTTATTTTGCAGACCCTCTATATACTGAAAAACGTCGACACACGACTTTCTCATCCACGAACTTCACACTTGAAAGTTCGAACGGACTGATAGTGCATCCATGCCCTGCAGCTTGCCTGCAGAATGGTTGTCTTCGTGGTCAAGAATCCTGCGGCGACCTGCAGCCGGGCAGCAACAAGAACCGGCACCTACGTGTGACTCCTGTCAGTCACGCCGACCGTTGGAGGAAGAGAACCATGAAGAACCACAGGCCACGCCTGCTGTCCCCCCGTATTCTGGCCCCGCTGATGGCACTGTCCTTCAGCCCGCTCGCCCTGGCGCAAGCCCCTGTCGCCAGCGACGCGACGCCAGACGTCACCGCCCAGCAATCCACCCATCCGCAAGGCGGCACACCGTCGTCAAGAGACAGAAAATCCCTGTCCGACACGATTCGCAGCATCCGCGACCTGCGCCGGATCCGCCCCATTTCCGCCTGGGGCGTACGTGCCGACGTACTGGCATACGCGCTCAGCGTCTCGACCGGCAACGACGACGGCCGGCAGGTTGCCGTCCCTTGGTCACAGGCCATGCCCGGTGGTTCCCCCCTGAACGACAGCAACCGCGAGTCCTTTCAGTTAAGGCAGAACCTTGAGGGAAACACACTGGAGATCATTCAACAGGTCTGGCGGGCAGAGGGCGATGTAGGAAAAGGGATTGGTCGCTACCGCACGGGAATCCGGGCCATGCTGCCCCAGGGTCCCATCAAGCCGCTGCGCTGGGTCCGCAATGGCACACCGCTGCTATCGCTGGGTACCTTCGCGTTCACCACCTTCGAAATACGTCCCGAAACCGGCTGGGGCCCGAACTTCAAGCGTAGCGGGCGAGTCTACTATGAGGCCGTTGAGCCCTATGTACTCAAGCAGGGCCAAGTGGTGCCTTTCAACCAGGTACTGCACGAATGGAAGTCCATCCCCTATAACGCCATCCCCCTTCAGCTGATCGTGCTGCCGGGCGAACGGCAGAACCAGTTCCGTGCATGCTGGAACATCGGCTATCACGGTTCCCGACTTGTCTGCAACACCTGGCAGGTGCCGCACAGCTGGAACTACCTGCACACCCTGGACCACATAGGCCCCTACTTGGTCCAAAACGGGTCGGACGGCCCGCAGTATTTCCGCTATCGCCCCTGATCCGAAACGGCCGGCAGGACGCCCTCGCCGGCCGTTCCGGACGCCTGCGCATGGGCAACGAGGCTCCCTTCATGCCTCGCTACCATCCTGTAGGGTCCATGCCTTACAACCAGCGCCGCACCGTGGCGCAATAGGACGTGAAGCGCGTGCCGAAGCGCTCTTCGAGCACGCGCTCCTCGGGTCCGATCTGGAAGCGGTTCAGGTACCCCACATACAGCGCCAGGCCCAGCAGTGCCAGCGGCGTGGACAGCCACAGCGCCCAGGCCAGCAGGAAGCACAACATGCCCAGGTACATCGGGTTGCGGGTGTACCGGTAAACGCCTTCCGTCACCAGTGCCACGGTCTGCTGCAGCCATACCAGTGACGGCACCGCGCCTCGCAATCCCCACATCAGCAACGCCGACACGAGCGTCACCACCGGCGGGGGCACCCGCAACTCAAGTCTTTCCATGGTCTGCCTTCCCGGCCACCGCACACGCCCGAGCGGCACCCGCCGCCCGGACATCTCCCCGGCAGCGCCACCTGCCCATGCAGGCGGCATCACCGGATACGCTCTGCCTCACTTCAGCGGCTGATGCACCGCATCCTTGCCACGCTTGACGCCCGGGCGCTCTGCCAGCTGCTTCGTCCAGCGTTGCACGTTCTTGTACGACGCCACGTCCAGGAACTTCGCGGCACCGTACAGCTCACCCAGCGCCAGCCGGCCGTACCAGGGCCAGATGGCCATGTCCGCCACCGTATAGTCGGCGCCGCAGATGTACTCGCGCTCGGCCAGAAGCTTGTCCAGCAGGTCCAGCTGGCGCTTCGTCTCCATCGCAAAGCGGTTGATCGGGTATTCATACCGCTCGGGGGCGTAGGCATAGAAATGCCCGAAGCCGCCCCCCAGATAGGGCCCGCTGCCCACCTGCCAGAACAGCCACGACAGGCACTGCGCCCGTGCCGCGCCCGCGGCCGGCAGGAACTTGCCGAACTTCTCGGCCAGGTAGACGAGAATCGCCCCGGACTCGAACACGTTCACCGGCTCCGGACCGCTGCGATCGACCAGCGCCGGAATCTTGGAGTTGGGGTTGATCGCCACGAAGCCACTGCCGAACTGGTCGCCCTTACCGATGTCGATGGCCCACAGGTCATAGGCGGCCTCCTTCACACCGGCTTCCAGCAGCTCCTCGAACATGATCGTGACCTTCTGCCCATTGGGCGTGCCACGCGAATACAGCTGGAAGGGCCACTCGCCCACCGGCAGCACCTGCTCGAACTGTGCGCCCGCCGTGGGCCGGTTGACCGACGCATACTTCCCGCCGTTGGCCTTGTCCCAGGTCCAGACCTCGGGTGGCGTGTAGGTGGATGAACTCATGACATGCTCTCCTTCGATGCTTCGATGAACTTCCGGACGAAAACGGGCCCATTGTAGAGCGCCCCGGCACCTGTCAAAGGCACCGCGGCGCCCCCAGGCGACATCAGCGCAGCCCGGTCCCCGTCCCCTGGTCATCGGGCCGCTGGATCAGCTCCACCTTGTAGCCGTCCGGATCGGTCACGAAGGCAATGACCGTCGTGCCCCCCTTCACCGGCCCGGCTTCGCGCGTCACATTGCCGCCGGCCGCGCGGATCTTCTCACAGGCCGCATAGGCGTCCGGAACCCCGATGGCGATGTGCCCGTAGGCCGTCCCCATTTCGTACTCGGTCGTCCCCCAGTTGTAGGTCAGCTCCAGCTCAGCCTGGGCCGGGTTGCCGCCCTCATAGCCCAGGAAGGCCAGCGAGTACTTGTATTCGGGGTTCTCCGATTGGCGCAGCAGGCTCATGCCCAGCACCTCGGTGTAGAACTTGATGGACCGGTCCAGATCACCGACCCGCAGCATGGTATGCAGCAGTCTCATGGGAATACCCTCCGTGAAAGAAGGCCCCATTCTATGACGACAGCCCCCCCTTTCGACGAGGCACACAGCGCCGTCACTTCTTCGGCTCGACCCGCGACAGCGTCACCCCCGTCCACCCGAACACCAGCGTCAGCACCAGACTCATGTAGCAGAAGATCGCATACGGCAGGTAGTGCCAGACCGGCACCCCCAGCACGTTGAAGATGAACACCCCGCACACGCTCCACGGCACCAGCGGATTGATCACCGTGCCCGCATCCTCGAGCGTGCGCGACAGGTTGCGCGGGTGCAGGTGCAGCTTCTCGTAGACGGGCTTGAACGTCTCGCCCGACAGCAGGATGCTCAGGTACTGCTCACCGATCAGCGTGTTCACCCCCACTGCCGTGGCCGCCACGCTGAACGTCGCGCGCCCCGTCGTCGTCAGAAAGCTGCGGATACCGTCGAGCAGCGCCGGAATCACCCCCAGTGCGAACAGCAGACCGCCGAAGCTCAGCCCCAGGATCACGATGGTCTGCGTGAAGAACATGCTCTCCACCCCACCACGCGACAGCAGCTTCGCAATGTCACCCCAGGCCTCGGGGAACGAAGGCCCCTTGAAGAACCATTGCCCCAGCTCGGCCAGACTCGGCGTGCTGTGGAAGTAGGTCAGCCCCAGCGCCAGGAAGATGGTGGCCATCAGCGTCACGATGGCATCGATCTTCATCAGCGCCATGCCCAGCAGCAGCACGAAGGGCAGCAACGCATACAGATGCACCAGGCCCGAGCCCTCCAGCTGCTGCCGGAACCCCACCACGCCGTTCAGATCATGCGGCGCCACCGCCGGCAGCAGCCACAGGTAGACCGCCGCGCTGATCAGCCAGGCCGGCACCGTGGTGTACATCATGTTGCGGATGTGCTCGAACAGGTCGATGCCCACGATCGAGGCAGAAATGCCCGTGGTATCCGAGATCGGCGACATCTTGTCGCCGAAGAAGGCCCCCGAGACGATGGCCCCTGCCGTCATGGCCAGATCGGCGTGAAAGGCGTGAGCCATGCCCATGAAGGCCATGCCGACCGTGGCACAGGTGGTGAGGCTGCTGCCCAGCGAGATGCCGATCACCGAGCTGAGCGCAAAGGCCGAGAAATAGAAGTAGCCCGGCGAGATCAGCCCGAAGCCGTAATACATCAACGTGGGGATGGCACCGCTGATCATCAGCGCCGTGACGAGCAGCCCGATGAAGAAGAAGAGGTACAGCGCCCCCATGCCCTGCCCGACCGCGCCGATCATCCAGTCCTGCATGGCCCGGTAGCGCACGCCCCGGCAAAGTCCGTACACCAGCAGACAGACCATGGCCGTCAGGATGGCCATGTGCGGCACCCATTCCAGCGAGATGATCACATGGCCCATCAGTGCCACGATGATGACGGCCACCGCTGCGGCCTCCCAGCGCGGCATCTCCAGCAATGGTTTGGCACTGAACATATGTCTTCCCTTGTCTTCCTTGATGTTGAAACGGGGGTCCGAAGCCACGCCCCCTTCCGGACCGGGGCGGCGAGACGCCTTGGCCCAGGCGTCGGGCAGGCGACAGCATATAGCGGGCATCAATACGAGACATACAATGTCACGATATCGAATGCACCATCCTGGTGCAGGCAGTCCAGCCCCCTACCGTTCCCCAACAGGCAATGCCTGGCGAGAAGCCGCACCAGCACCGGAAAATGCCTCGGGCGGCGCCCGATTATCTCATGTCCCGTCCCCTTTCCCGGGCCGCGACCGCGGTTGAACCATTCTGGTGCAGCTTTCCGGGACGGTCCGGACGCGTTTCGATTTGTATTAATATGGGCCACTGGACAATCGTGCCTCCCCGACGGGGCGTCACGATCCGCCCCTCATCCGGCTGGGTGCCGGCCCGCCCCGGATACCCCTCATTGCCCGGCCCGTCCCTCACGGAGGCTTTCAGCACCCATGAAATACAAATCTCTCGATGACTTCATGAACATGGTCAAGCGGCGCGATCCGCAGCAGACCGAATTCCTGCAGGCCGTCCAGGAAGTCATGAACAGCCTCTGGCCCTTCCTCCAGAAAAACCCCCGCTACGCAGACTACGGCCTGCTGGAGCGTCTCGTCGAATCCGACCGCATCATCCAGTTCCGCGTCAGCTGGGTGGACGACAAGGGTGAAGTCCAGGTTAACCGCGCATGGCGGGTCCAGCACAACGCCGCCATTGGCCCCTACAAGGGCGGCCTGCGCTTTCACCCCTCGGTCAACCTGTCCATCCTGAAGTTCCTGGCCTTCGAGCAGACCTTCAAGAACGCACTGACCACCCTGCCCATGGGCGGTGGCAAGGGCGGCTCCGACTTCGACCCCAAAGGCAAGAGTGACGGTGAGGTGATGCGCTTCTGCCAGGCGTTCGTCATGGAGCTCTTCCGTCACATCGGCCCCGACACCGACGTGCCGGCCGGCGACATCGGCGTGGGCGGCCGTGAGGTGGGCTTCCTCAACGGCATGTACAAGAAGCTGGCCAACCATACCGGCAGCGTCTTCACCGGCAAGGGCATGTCCTTCGGCGGCAGCCTCATCCGCCCCGAGGCCACCGGCTACGGCGTGGTGTACTTCGCCCTGGAGATGCTCAAGCGCGTCAACCAGGACTTCCGCAACCAGCGGGTGGCCATCTCGGGCTCGGGTAACGTGGCCCAGTACGCTGCGCTCAAGTCGCTGGAACTGGGTGCCCGAGTGCTGACCATGTCCGACTCCGAAGGCACCCTCGTCCATGAGAGCGGCATCAACCGCGAAATGCTGGACGCCATCTTCGAGCTGAAGAACGTCAAGCGCGGGCGCCTGTCGGCCTTTGCCGCCGAACGGGGTCTGAAGTTCGAGAAGGGCCGTACTCCGTGGCATGTGCCGGTGGACATCGCCCTGCCCTGCGCCACCCAGAACGAGCTCAACGCCGAGGACGCCCGGACGCTGGTGGCCAATGGCGTGCAGGCCGTGGCCGAAGGTGCCAACATGCCCACCACGCTGGATGCCGTGGACGTGTTCCTGGGCGCCCAGACGCTGTATGCACCGGGCAAGGCCAGCAACGCGGGCGGCGTGGCCGTCTCGGGTCTGGAAATGAGTCAGAATGCCATGCGTCTGTCGTGGAGCGCCGAAGAGGTCGACAAGCGCCTGCACGACATCATGACCAACATCCACGAGAACTGCGTCCGCTATGGCGAACGCGACAACGGCAGCATCAACTACGTGGATGGTGCCAACATCGCCGGCTTCGTGAAGGTGGCCGACGCCATGCTGCAGCAAGGGGTCTACTGATCCCTCCTCATCGGGCGGGCAGCATCCCGCCCCCGGCCGACCGGAGGCGCCTCAAGGGGCACCCGGTCGGCACGACTGGCCTGGCGGCAATGCCGACCTGCGCCTCATCCATGGGTCCAATCCCTGCAGCAAGCCCCCTTTATCCCGTACCCCTATCCTGCCCCCGTATCCTTTCCTGACAACGCCTCCATCATTCCGCCTCCGACCCGGCTCCGTATCCTCCACCTGCCTGGGCACCATCGCGCCTCCACGGCGTTCCGCCCTGCGGCCACTCCTGGCGCACCTTCCGGGGCGATGCATTCAAGCCACGCATGCCCCATATTTCATGGGCACATGACCAACACCCCGTCGCCACACCCTCACAATAAGGACAGGGAATAAGGACACTTGTGAATGAACGTTAAGGTTTATACATGAATCATTAATGCCATCCGTCTCCCTGCCTCGAGATCCTGCTGTCCGGGTGTATATATGAAGGCACCTAACAACTCAACGGCAGACAAGAGGAGGACACATGTCATGATGGGATTCATGAAGCCGGCACCACACGTCGCGCGCCTGCCGGCCGACCGCATCGATGCGGAATACAAGCGACTGCGAATGCAGGTCTTCTGGGGCACCTTCCTGGGGTATGCCACCTACTATCTGCTTCGCAAGAACTTCTCGCTGGCCATGCCCTACATCGTCGAGGAAAGTGGCTACACCAAGGCGCAATTGGGCATCGTGCTCACCATGCTATCCATCGCCTACGGCTTCAGCAAGTTCGTGATGGGCAACGTCTCGGACCGCAGCAACCCCAAGTACTTTGCCACCATCGGTCTGCTGCTCAGCGCCATGATCTGCCTGGCGTTCGGCCTGGTACCCGGCGTGCTCAGCAGCATTCCCATCATGTGCACGCTCAGCTTCCTCAACGGCTGGTTCCAGGGCATGGGTTACCCCCCGTATGCACGAACCATGGTGCACTGGTTCTCCACCAATGAGCGCGGCCAGAAGTGGTCCTGGTGGAACGTCTCGCACAACCTGGGCGGTGGCCTGATCGCCCCGCTGGCCGGTCTGGGCATCTACCTGTTCGGCACGTGGCACAGCATCTTCTTCTTCCCGGCCATCATCGCCATCATCCTGGCCATCTTCACGTTCTTCCTGATGCAGGACACGCCGCAATCCTGTGGCCTGCCCCCCATCGAGGAATACCGGAACGACTATCCGAAGGAGGCCACGTCGGAAACCATCGAGGAAGAGCTCTCGGCACGCGACATCCTGTTCAAGTACGTGCTGAACAACCGCATCCTCTGGCTGATCGCGGTCGCCAACATCTTCGTCTACTTCATCCGCTACGGTGTTGTGGACTGGGCGCCCACCTATCTGGCCGAGGTCAAGGGCTATTCGCACAAGGGCTCGCGTCTGGCCTATTTCCTGTACGAATGGGCAGGCATCCCCGGCATGCTGGTCAGCGGCTACCTCAGCGACAAGGTGTTCAAGGGCCGGCGTGCGCCTGCCACCATCCTGTTCATGTTCGGCGTGCTGATTGCCGTGTTCGTGTACTGGAAGAACCCGGCCGGCAACCCGCTCATCGACAACATCGCCCTGGTCTCGATCGGCTTCCTGATCTATGGCCCGGTGATGATGATCGGCCTGCATGCTGCCGACCTGGTGCCCAAGAAGGCCACCGGCAGTGCCACGGGTCTCACCGGCCTGCTTGGCTACCTCATCGGCTCGTCCTTCGCCGGTGTCGTGATGGGTGCCGTGGTGGACCACCTGGGATGGGATGGCGGCTTCTATACGCTGATCATCGCCTGCATCCTGGCCATCGTGCTGCTCTTCATGAGCATGATGGGTGGCAAGCCCAGCCATCAGGCCCACGGATGACACACTGATCGCCAGGCCATACCGAAAGGGCCCCGGTCGGCAACGGATGCCGGCCGGGGCCCTTTCATGTCCGACCACTGCATCACCTCATTGGCCCGCCACGCCGGTATCACGAAAGCGAACTCAGGAAAGCGGCATTCGACCAGCCGGACATGCGTTCAAACGATCATGCGAACGCGGCCCAAGTGGCCACACGATCACACCGCCCCCTTCTCCACCCATCATCACACACCCCGTCCTTCACGAGGCGATCGACGGCCACAGCGTTGAAGGGCGTTCAGCCCTCCACCCGATCGAAGCAGAACCCGCTGTAGTGCTCGACGCTGTATTCCGGCTGCCCGATGACGGGCATGCGCTTGCCCAGGTTGCGCCACTGGTCACGAAGGCGGTAGCCCTGTGCCTCGATGCCGCGGACGAACGGCTCGCGCGCCTGCACCCGGTAGCCGCAGTAGGCTGTGCCGATGTTGTTGAGCGTGAAGAAGTCGTGCTGCTCGTGAATGGGCGTCGTGTTGATGACGATGCGCTTTGGCTTTTCCTTCATGCCAGCCAGGATCTCGGGCAATGACTGCTCCAGATACTGCAGCGCTCCCGACGCATAGAACACGTCCATGCCATCGGCGTCAGCCAGCCTGTCCGAGAACTTCAGCGATGCACTCTCACCTCGTTCTTCGGCAAACCGTCTTCCCTCCTCAGCCACGGCCGGCATGTCGATGACGAGCCACTTCAGGTCGGCCGGGTACTCGATGAATGGTTTGAAGGCAAAGTACTTGATGCCCACCGAACCGCCGACATCGACGATCTTCGTCATGCCATGATGAATGGCATCAGCCAGCCAGAAGAGCGCCGGATGATCGTAATCATCCATCTGAAGGCGATTCAGATACAGCTTGGCCGATGCGGTGTTGTCGTAACTGGTGGGTGCTGTGTCCGGTGCATGCGCCACCGCATCGGCAAAACTCTTGTACACCCCCTGGAACAGGTGGGCCTGCCGGGCATGAATGAACTGATGACGCTTCCAGGCGGTGTCAGCCCATTGCATCGGCCCGTTTTCCCGGGTCCAGCGCCGGGCCTTGCCCAGCTGCTTCATGACACTGCTCATGTTCGTGCTCTCGCATGGGGCCCCAAGGGCCCGCAGAGAATGGTGAGAAAAACAACAGGATGGGCGCCAGCACACTTGCGCACCGACGCCGGTCGGCAAGGATCGACCATTCGTGCGCACCTGACGAGGACATCGTTCACACACGGGTGAGACGGCGGCCGAACGGATGCTGTCAGCCGGCTCGGCGGCAGGCTTCAACAGGCATACAACGGGAACGATTGATAGTCTGCGGGCTTCGAACAACCGGGAACGAAGCAGGCCACGACACGGCAGCTTCGTTCCGAACACCTGATGAATGAGGTCCCGTGCCGGGGCCAATGAAGCGACCGATTCCTGGAGTGAAGAACATCATGCGCCGCGACGACAATGCCACCGACATGCACTGGAACCGCCATGTGGGGCTGACCTATACCGAACCCGAAACGGGCGAAGACGGCATCGATTTCGGTGCCGTGGCCAGCGATGGTCGTGAGTACCGTTTCCACCTGGAAACGAATGCCCTGAAGGCGCTGAATGCCGAGGCATTCTATGACGACGACCTGATCGAGAGATTTCACGCCCATCAAAAAGATATCGAACGTGTTGCAGGCCGTATGGTGATGTTGAACGTTCGTGCCAACCCGATCGTGCTGAAGGCGTCGTACTTTGCAGAATCGCCGTGGCGTCGACTGGGCGGGCGGATCTGAGGCTGGGCGGACGGATCTGATTCAGAGCTGATAGGCCACCGCCCGCACCATGCCCTCCAGGATGTCCTTCCACCAGCTGGCCGGACGCCCCCGGTAGGGTCTGGCCTCAGCGATGTGCCCTTCCAGCCAGTCGGACAGCCAGCGGACCTCGGTCTTGCGGTAGAAGGCCACCATCATCTCGTAGTTCAGGAAGAAGCTGCGGCTGTCCAGGTTCAATGACCCGGCCAGGGCCATGGCCTCGTCGATGACCACCACCTTCGCGTGCAACATCCGCGGGTAGAGATGGATGTGTGCCCCCACCTGAGCCAGCTGCCGCAGGGCCCGCATCCGGGCCACATCAGCCAGACGATGGTTGGAATGCGCCGGAATCAGCAGGCTGATCTGCACGCCACGGCGTGCCGCCATCATCAATGCCGTCATCAGTGCCTCGTCGGGCACGAAGTACGGCGTCACGGCCAGCAGCCGCCGCTCGGCATGGAAGGCAGCCGTCAGCAGCAGCGAATAGAGCGTATCGTCAAACAGATCCGGGCCACTGGGCAGCAGCTGCGTCACCAGCGGCCGGGCATCCAGCAGAGTCCCGTCCACCGGCACTCCGTCGGCAGGCGTCACGGAGGCCGACATGTCGCCAGCGGGTCTCGCATCGGCAAGCTCCCCTTCTGACCGCAGGACACCAGCCTCTTCGCCATCCAGGGCAGCCTGATCCGGGGACATCGCCCCCCTTGCGGACTCGGCTCCCTGCATGCCTTCCGAGTGGTCTGATGCCTTCGACGGTTCCGACAAGGCAGACGGCGATGCATTGGACGAGGTCCGGGCCAGCACCTGTGCGATCAGCTGCTCGGGCATGTCGGCCACCTGGGCCATCGGCTCCACGACGCGCGCCAGCGCCGTGCCCCGATACCGGACAGCCCGTCGCCGATAGCGGGCCGGCAGACGCTTGCCCACCCGCCAGTCCCGCTCGAACATCTCGATGGCCTGTGCCACCAGCGGCCCCTCGATGGAAAAGCTCAGGTCCAGCCAGGCGGGCTCATCCCCCACCCCCATGAAGTACTCGCCCGCCAGGTTCCGGCCTCCGGCCCAGACGGTCTGCTCATCCGCCACCAGCAGCTTTCGATGGTTGCGCAGGTTGGCCCGGCCGTGCACGGGGTTGTGCAGCAGCGGCATGTAGCGCCGCACCCAGACCCCGGCTGCCAGCAGTTGCTCGTACTGATGAGCAGTGACACGCAGGCAGCCCATGGCATCCAGCAACAGCCGCACTTCCACCCCGCGCGCCGACGCCCGGCACAGGGCCTCGACGATGCGCTCGGCCTGATCATCCTGCCCCAGCAGGAAGGTTGCCACGCGCAGCTGTTGCCGTGTCTGGTCGATCAGGTCGATGACGGCCTGCAACGCCTCTTCACCCTGGGCCTGAAAGCTCACCTTGCCGCCCACGGCGGGCGGCGGCATACCCATCGAGGCCAGCAGTTCGCCGGCCCAGATGTCGATGGGTGCCCGTTCGGTCTGCGGGATGCCGCACAGCGGGTTGCGGGCAGGATCAAAGCGGCGCGGTGCGCGCTGCCCCGGTCGCAGCAGTTTGCGGGTACCGAACATCAGAAAGACCGGCAGGCCCACGTAGGGGAAGGCCACCAGCAACAGCACCCAGGCCAGGGCTGCCGACGGCGCACGACGCTGGTGGCCGATGCGCGTGACACTGACATAGACCAGCAGGCTGAGCAGAACGACGATGGCGTGGGTGCTGAACAGCAAGGAAGGCTCCTGGAGGACGATAGTCCTTCGACATTATCAGAGCCTTGGCCAGGGCGCGCTCAAAGCCCCCGGCGTGCCGGATTTGCCCGTCAGTGGAAATGCGGGCTGGTCGTCTCGGCCCCTTCGGGCATCTGCACGTGCACCAGTTCGCCGCTGCGATCGGGATAGAACGGCGAGCCGCAGTCCTCGCAGAACTCGGGCTCCATCAGCGCATTCCAGACCCGCAGGTCGTTGACACCCACTTCCTGCAGCGTGCTGCGGATCTGCTCCAGCGGCGTAGGCTCGTCATTCTCGGATTCAGGGCCCAGCAGCGGCCAGACGATGCCCTGCACGACATCGCCAGTCTCGCCCAGCGACAGGCCGAGAACCAGATAATGGACAGCTGCCTTGATGCCCCAGATGCGCACCAGCCGGTCGGACTCGCGCAGGTTGGCATGGTAGGCGTCGGGCAGCAGGGACTCGAAGCCGCAGCCAGGCAGCATGGGCTCGAACAACGGCCGGGTAGCTTCCACCCAGGCCTTCATGCAGTCCTCGCGCGAGCGATGGGCTGCACCGGAAAGCTGCCAGCGAAACACCGGGTGGTTCACGTCAGGCACCACCACGCAGCCCAGCAGGAAGCGTGTGTCGGCCAGCATTTCGGCCGTCTCGGGCATGGACTTCAGGTCGACGCGTCCCTGGCTGCCGTTGGCGGTGGAAACAGCCATGCGGCGGGTGAGCTTGCGCAGCTCGGCAAAGTCATGCGGCAGCTGATCCAGGCTGTAGAGCCAGGGCATCAGCTGAAAACGTACATCAGGGGCCAGCACCAGCTCGTGCCACAGCCGCAGCAGCTCGGCCATCACCGGGGCAGCAATGGCCCGGGTGGGAATGCTGAAGCGCGTCCAGGCCACGATGGGCGCCGTGACCAGCAAGGCATGCAGCGGGGCGGCGGGTCGCTCGTCCGCGGTCTGCCCACGCAGCGCCGAAGGCTGTACGGGCACGGTCTCGGCTGCGTGCTCGATGGCCTCGACCAGCGCACCGTAGGCCGTGCCGTCCTGCTGGCTGAGCTGGTCGAGCGCCGTGCCGACGGCCGACGGATGTGCGCCATCCAGCAGACGATCAAGCACCTGGGCCAGCCTGCCCTCCCAGAACATGCCTTCGGTACGGCTGCCCGCCCTGGCCAGCCCGAGCGAAGCCGACACGAGGGCCTCGACATCCGGAGAGGCCTGGGAGACCCGTTGCCGGGCACGATGCGAGACGCGGAGTTCTTTGCTGGACATGCCGGCAGTGTAACGGAAAGTGGAGAAAGGGTGGCGGTGCTTCAGTGATGCCAGCGCATCGACGATTTGAACTGTTTTTCCAGGGCGACGAGCCCCTGTTCATGCAGCTGTCGCTCGGCATCGGTGGCCAGGCGCACCCGCAGGCCAGTAGGCGGCCAGCGACCGCCGCCGGCATCGGCCACCGCGCCGATTTTACGCGCGCTTTCGGCATCGGAAATACCGAAGCCCACTCCTATCGGCAGGCTGATGTGGCGGCGCAGGATGGCAATTTTGGCCGCTACTTCGTCGGTATTCAGCTGTGCGGAGCCGGTTACGCCTTTGAGCGACACATAATAGACAAAGCCGCTGGCGAGTCTGCCGATTTCGGCCATCCGCTCTTCGCTGGTGGTCGGGGCGACGAGGAAGATGGCATCCAAGCCGTGTTTCTGCAGTTCTTGTTGCAGCGGGGAAATGGTTTCAACGGGATTGTCCACGGTGAGCACGCCGTCCACGCCCGCCTCGGTGGCGGCACGCGCAAACTCTGCATTGCCCATTTTGTGTATCGGATTCAGGTAGCCCATCAGGACGACGGGGGTGTCGTTGTCGCGTTCGCGGAAACGGCGCACGGTTTCCAGTACGTTTTTCAGGCTGACGCCGTTTGCCAGGGCGCGTTCGGCGGCACGTTGGATAACGGGACCGTCGGCCATCGGGTCAGAAAACGGGATGCCCAGTTCGATGATGTCCGCGCCGTTGGCGGCCATTTCGTGCATGGTTTCCAATGTGGTTTCAAGGTTCGGATCGCCGGCGGTGATGTAGGGAATCAGGGCTTTTCTGCCGTTGAGTTTTTGAAAGGCGGTGGTGATTCTGCTCATGTTTTACTCTTTTGGAGTTGGTCGGTTTTCAGACGGCCTGTATTCCTATTTGGAAACAGGCCGTCTGAATGTTTATTTTTTGGCGTTTCCCATGGCCTCTTTCTGGCCGGCTTCCACCAGGCAAGATACGCCTGCCGCCGCTTTGGTTACGCCGTTGAGTTTGGAGAATGGGACGGGTTCGCCGATTACTTTCTTTTTCAGGTCCATTTTCCGTACGGTCTGTTCGGCGCATTGGGTTTGATAAAACTCGGCCTTGTCGGCATTTTTCATATATTCGCCCAATGTTTTTGCAGGGGTTACGGCAAAACCCGCACCGGTTTGATAAGTGGCCGCCATGCTGATGGAAGCGATTTTTTTGTCTTTTTTGCCGCCGTCTACGAAGATGTAGGCTTTGTCCAAATCATCGTAATCCGAGCCGTACAGCATATAGCCGTTTACTGCTTCCAGTTCTTTCATGTCTTTAAATGAAGGCTCTGCGGCAAATGCGGCCGGGGTCAGTGCCAACAACAGGGTATACATCAGTGTTTTTTTCATTTTTTTTCCTTGCGGTTTTTAATATCTTCATTTTCAGATGGCCGGTATGGCAGAAGCCGTCTGAAAACGGAATTTTAGCAAAATAAATAATCTTATTTTTTGTTTTCTTGATTTTTCTTATAGCTTTCTTCAGCCATACACGAAATATGGGCAGCCATTTTGCCGACACCGTTGAGCTTGGCAATCGGAACGGCTTCGCCCAATACTTTATTGGCGGTATCCAATTTGCGGACGGTTTTATCGGTGCACTGGCTGTGATAAACCTCTGCTTTATCTCGGTTACCCAAATAATCTGCCAAAGTTTTCCCCTGAACCACGGCAAACCCGGGATAGCCGCCAAATACACTCACCAGATTGATGGAAGCGATTTGGCCGTCTTTTTCACCGCCGTCCACAAAAATATAGAATCCATCCCCACTCTTAGATTCCCCACCGTAAGTTGTATAGCCGTCTACGGTGTCGAGCTTTTTCAAATTTTGAAAAGAGGGTTCTGCGGCAAACGCAGCGGGAGCCAGTGCGCACAGCAGGGTGCATATTAAAAATTTGTTCATATTTGCCTTTTCTGCTTTGAAAGTATGTTTGTTTTCAGACAGCCTGCATTCCCGTCGGGAAGCAGGCCGTCTGAAAATCGGATTTTAACAAAATAAAAAATCCCGTTTTGGTTTTTCAGGCTTTTTCAGCCTATTTTCCCAAACACGAATAATCGGCCGCCACTTTGCCGACACCATTGAGCTTGGCAAAGGGGACGGGTGCACCCAATGCTTGATTGGGCGCATTCATTCTGCGGACGGTTTTATCGGCGCATTGGGTTTGATAAAACTCTGCCCGATCGCTGTTATCCGCATATTCCGCCAGCGTCTTGCCCTTCACTATGGCAAATTCCGCTTCTCCGCCCAATACGTTGTTTAGATTGATGGAGGCGATTTGTCCGTCTTTTTCTCCACCATCCACCCAAATATAGGCTTCCTGCGTGAGTTCTGACTGCATACCGTAAGCCGTATAGCCGTCTACTGTTTCCAGTTTTTTCAAATCCTGAAAAGACAGGCCGGCGGCAGAGGCGGCAGATATGGATGCGGCCGCTGCAAATAATAAAATCTTTTTCATTCACTCA
>QWCO01004895.1_pt1 | contig 15797 bp, 16 predicted proteins | sample 1972611 | NCBI WGS metagenome assembly QWCO01 (sample SAMN09866706, study PRJNA288562) | Human oral metagenome isolate term1_saliva, whole genome shotgun sequencing... | reverse complement strand
TGGCGCCGCTCCTGTTGAGGATTCTCTTGTCCTCGTAGACGACAAGAAGATCGCTTATGCTGGTCCTCGCACTGAGGTTCCAGAGGGCTATGAGGTCCGCGACATTCAGGGCCGCACCATTATGCCAGGTCTTATCGATACTCACCTGCACTTCTCCGGCAACCTGACCGACAATGATAACGACTGGGTTATCGAGTCCGTTGCTCAGAAGCAGGCATGCGCAGTCAAGCAGTCCTGGGACGCTCTCTCTCACGGTCTTACTACCGTCTGCGAGATTGGCCGCAATGGTATCGCAATTCGTGACCTCGTTAACATGGGCGTCATGGAAGGCCCACGTATCTACGCTACCGGCCTTGGCTTCTGCCGCGTTGCTGGTCATGGTGACTGCCACCAGCTCCCACAGGAGATCTCCAAGAATGGTCACCCATGGGGCGATCAGGTAGACGGTCCTTGGGATCTTCGTAAGGCAGTTCGTCGTCGTCTTCGTGAGAACCCAGACGCAATCAAGATTTGGGCAACCGGTGGCGGCATCTGGCACTGGGACTCCGGCCGCGATCAGCACTACTGCTACGAGGAGATCAAGGCAGTTTGCGATGAGGCAGCAATGGTTGGCATTCCTGTTTGGTCACACTCCTACAACAGCTTCTCCGCAGCTTATGACTCCGTCCGTTGCGGCTGCGAGCAGATGATTCACGGCTTCGAGCTTGATGCAAAGACCATGGACCTTATGTGCGAGCAGGGCACCTTCTTTACTCCTACCATCGGTTTCCTGCCAACTTGGTACGGAACTTATCCACCAGAGTGGACTCCAGAGCTTGACGCATTCCCAGGCGATACCGTCGTTGAGAAGGGCCTCAACCGTACATACGAGAACCTCCGTGCTGCTAACGAGCGCGGCGTCACTCTCACCATCGGCTCCGACTCCTTCAGCTTCGTAACTCCTTACGGCTGGGTCACCATTGACGAGATGTATGACTTTGTTGAGAAGGCTGGCGCTACCAACATCCGCGACCTTACCCCAGATAACATGGAAGTTATCATGAAGGAAGGCAGCGAGGTTATTCGCGGCACCTTCTAAGAGGTAAACCAATCCTTTTTGGAGCCCCAATGCAGCCTCTGCATTGGGGCTCTTTTTGTGCGCAGGATGGCGAGAAATCCGACGGAGCTCCGACGTCTATCCGTCGAGAAATCCGTCGAGACCCCTGGCATTTCTCGCCTTATCTGCGCCTCGTCTATCACAAGGCACTTTCGGGTACATATCAGAAGATTCATTTGTCAGCGCAAAAGGTGTTGGCCTCTACCTACAGGAGGATTTTTGGCTAGAAAACGCGTACATAAAGGAAACCGTCGTCAGGGACGTGAAAAAGTCTCAAAGCGACCATCAGCGCTGCTCACGGGCACGCTGAGCCTTTCTCGTCCAAGAGTTGCTACCGTAAGCACCCCTGAGGGTACGTATGCGCTGGCCAAACACGGTATTCATGAGGCAATGCACGGCGACGAGGTCCAGATTTCACTGGTCTCAGCCAAGGGAAAGACTCCTCTGGCAAACGTTCGCTTTGTGCTTACGCGAGCTACTCAGACGTTTTTGGGCATCTACCACGACGCCGGTCCACTTGGCGCTGTAGTGCCGCTGGATAGTCGCATCCAGCGAGATTTCTTTGTGCTTCCCGAAGACCCTTCTGTTGGACGTCATTACGTTTTTGAAGGTGACGTGGTTGTCGCGCGTATCACGGAGTATCCGACGCGTAAAAGCGCTGCTGTAGTTACCATTGAGCGTCGCGTGGGCTCTGCCGAAGATCTGGACATGAACGTTGAGGCAACTATTGCTTCATATGGTCTGGCAACAGAATTTCCTGTCAAGGCGCAAAGACAAGCCGAGAAGATCTCCGTTGACGCAGATAAAGCGCTTGCGGAAGACGTTTCAAGACACGATTTGCGAGAAAATCTGTGTATCACCGTAGACCCCGCGGATGCTAAAGACTTTGATGATGCCGTTGGTGCGCGCAAGCTTGAAGACGGTGGCTTTGAGCTGTGGGTTCATATTGCAGACGTGGCTCACTACGTAAAATGGGATTCTTCCATTGACCTGGAAGCTCGCATGCGCACTTGCTCGGCATATTTAGTTGACCGCGTGCTGCCTATGCTTCCAGAGAAACTTTGCAACGACGTGTGTTCTCTGCGACCAGCTGAAGACAGGCTGACCATGTCGGTAAAGATGACTTTGAGCAGCTCAGGCAAGATTCTTGGCGCAACTGCCATGAATTCTGTTATTCGCTCACGAGCAAGACTTAGCTACGACCAGGTAGATAGCTATCTCCAAGGAGATGATGCGGCACTTGACTCTGCCGTTTCTGCAGAAGACGCCGGCGAAATCAAAGAAATGATTGGCGTGCTCAATCAAATCCGCGCACTTCGAGAAGAAATTCGCGAGAAACGCGGCTCAGTAGATTTTGAGAGCGTAGAGACGCGCGTAGTGCTTGACCAGGACAACAAGCCTACTGGCGTGTCGGTGCGCGAGCGCACTCAGGCAACAGGGCTTATCGAGGAAGCAATGCTCGCGGCTAATGAGAGTGTTGCGCACATGCTCAGCCAGCATGACCTTGAGTCAGCATATCGAGTGCATGAGCAGCCTTCGCCAGAGTCACTTAAGCTTGCGGTTACTCCGCTTGTAGCCATGGGAGCGCTTGAGCCAGACGTTGCATCTCGTATTGCCATTGGTGATCAGACTGCGCTGCAAGAAGCGTTGGAGTCAGTGCATGGTACGAGTTATGCTCGCGTGGTAAATGCACAGCTGCTCAGGGCCCAAAAACGAGCTATCTATCTGCCAACTAATCAGGGTCACTTTGCTCTGGGAGCAGATGCGTACTGTCACTTTACCTCGCCGATTAGGCGCTATCCTGACGTGATAGTTCACCGCACGCTCAAGCGTTTGCTTCGTGGTCAGACAGCGTCTCGCGCAGAGCTGAGCGCGTTACCGGATATCTGCAGCACCTGCTCTGAGCAGGAGCGCAAGGCAGATGCGGCAGCTCGTGCTACGCAAAAGATTAAGCTGGCCGAGTACTATCAGAGCCGTCTGGGAGAAGAAACGTGGGGAACCATTGACGGCTGCGAGCGCTTTGGCCTGTTCATTACGTTGGACGGCACCTACGCCGACGGGCTTCTCGCCGTGAGGGACTTGGGCCACGAATGGTATGTGTATGACCAGGAGACGCTGGCGCTAATAGGGGAATCAACAGGTAAAACGTATCGAATTGGCGGACGTGTGCGCGTGAAGATTTCTGGCGTAAATGTGGCTCGTGGTCAGATTGATTTGGCACTTGTGGAATAATAAGCAGGTAGATTACGTGCGGGTTTATTAAGCGCTCGCGCAGATGATTGCATGATTGATATTGAATGATAGGTGAGTAAGATGGCACTTTCGGCACTTTCAGATGAGCTGATGCGCGCTGAAGGCATGATGATGCAGGACCAGAACGAGGAGGCACTTGAGCTGCTGCTTCGTTTGGCTGAAGACGCTGAGGAGTATGTGGACCGCAACTGCCAAACCACAGATGAGGTGCAGTATTTTGCGTTCCCAACGCTGTTTGACCGTTTGGCGTATAGGCGCGTGGAGAACGACCCTCGCAAGCTTGAGGATGTTGCTGAGCCGTTTGATCGTCTGTACGGAGACCTTGCAATGGCTTACGTACGCACTGGCGATTACGAAAACGCCATGACTGCACTGAAGACTGCGATTCGTTGGAACCCAATGAACTGCGGATTTAGGCTTGATCTGGCTGATTTGTTTAAGATTGCAGGCGATATTCGTGAGCATATGGCTTTGACCTTTGGCGTTTTTGAGCGCGCAAGTGAGGCAAGGCATCTGACCAGGGCGTTTTTGAACTTTGCGGCATGGTTTGAGGCTCAAGGCAGGTTTGAGCAGGCCGCGGCATGCTTGAGGGCTGCTCGCCGCTTTGAGGTTAAAGACAGCACTCTTGAGGCTGCGCTTGATCAGGCTGCAGGCACTCCTAAGGACCCTGATGGCCTTACCGACGAAGAAGCAAACGACCTGCTTGAGGCAGAGGGCCTGCCAACAGGCGCAAACGCCGAGATTGCGGTTTGCCTGCTGATGTGCGCGCAGGATTGCGCCGCCATGGGCGACAGAGCTACCGCAACTGAGATGACCATTCGCGCTCGCGATCTTGTGGGCGAGCAGGCAGCTCTTACGCTTCTGCAGCTTGTCCGCGACGCCGCAATCTCCGAAGGCTTCACCGCAGGTGGCAATCACGTATCTGCTGACGCGACAGGCAATGTATCTGGCGAGAAAACCGATGCAGCTGAAACTTCAGATGGGGAAGGCAAATAAGTATGGCCGAGACCCAGGGAAAACAGCAGGGTAAGAAGTCTATTGCGCGCAATCGCTCTGCTCGTCATGAGTACGAGATTGGCGAGACCTTTGAGTGTGGCCTGGTGCTTACTGGCACCGAGGTCAAGAGCCTGCGCGAGCGTGGCTGCCAGCTGACCGATACGTTCTGCCTCATTCGCGACGGCGAGGCGTGGATTCACGGCATGCACCTGCACCCGTATACAAACGGTGGTGTGTGGAACGTTGACCCAGATAGAAAGCGCTTCACCGCAGGCAGATTGACTATCTTGACGGAAAGCTTCGCCAGAAAGGCTTGGCGCTGGTTCCGCTTGAGATCTACTTTGACGAGCATAACCGCGTCAAGTTGCTGATTGCGCTTTCGCAGGGTAAAAAGCTCTACGATAAGCGTGCGTCTGCAGCCAAGCGTGATTCTGACCGCGAGATTCAGCGAGCTCTCAAGGAGCGCAGTCGCTAGTAGCGCGTCGCTGTCGCACGCGAGCGCATCGCCGGAAGCGACTGGCGCTCGGAGCACGTCGAACTTCTCGCAAAAAATTTCGTGCGAATTTTATGAGAATCATTCCTATTTTCGGAATAATGCTTTAGAATCGCTCAAGATTTGTTACTATCTGCATGAGCACTTAACCGCGGATAAGGGCCACGGTTAGTTGCCGTCCGCGTTAAATGCGCGAATAGAAGGAAAAGCGCGTCAGCGCTTGGAGAGAGGAATAAAAATGGCAGAGACTACTTACAAGTTTGTTTGCACCGTTTGTGGCTATGAGGTCGAGGTTGACACTCCAGAGCTTCCTGAGGACTATGTTTGCCCAGTTTGCGGCGTTGGTCCTGAGATGTTCGAGCTTGTCGAGGAGTAAACTCCCCACAAATTAGTCAGATAGGTTATCCGCGCAAGATTGCACGTTGGTAACCTCTTTGATGATCACCCAAACAAAATCGTAAAAGCGATGTAGGATTTAACCTGCATCGCTTTTCGTATACGCCTGCGTAATATGTGCCGTGGATGTACGCAATGTGGTTGGAGTAGTCTTGAAGCACGCGTTACAAATGTCAGATTCGGTGGAAGTTGCAGCATTCTTGGCCTTTTCGGGCGGAGTGATGGACGCCTATTCCTACCTGGTACGTGGTGGTGTTTTTGCCAATGCTCAGACGGGAAACTTACTGCTTTTTGGTATTAATTTGACAAGCGGTTCGTTTGAAAAGTGTCTCAAATACGCCCTTCCAATTTTGGCATTTGCCATAGGTATTGCGCTTTCATATGCCATACGAGCCATTGCGCGAGAAGAACATCTGCACTGGAGACAGCTGGCGGTTATCGTTGAGATTGTGCTCTTAGGTGTTGTTTCTTTGCTGCCAACCGATATGAACCTGCTGGCAAACAGCTTGACGTCACTTGCATGCGGCATTCAAGTTCAGGCGTTTAGAAAGCTACATGGTCACGCTTTTGCAACTACTATGTGCATTGGAAACCTCCGCGGCGGAACGCAAGAAATAGCCGCATATATGCACACGCACGATTCATCTCACATTGAGACATCGCTGCTCTATTTTGGAACTATTTTCTGCTTTGTAGCTGGTGCGGTAGTGGGTAACTTGCTCATTCCGCTGCTGGGGACCCATATGATTTGGCTGTCACCTGCGGCGCTTCTCGTGGTTATTCTTATCATGTTTATTGATCGCGAGAAACAAGTTCTAGAAGACTTTTGAGCCTCGTATGGCTCTCGCTGCTTAATTTAGTTCAGCGCGTCTAACTGGGATTTTCTCCTGTTCTCAGGGTGACGTCATTTTAGGGAGATGCCTGTAAGGACGTAGTTGGTATGCCTTACAAAAAGATTGATCCAACTGGAGTACCAAACGCCTGTTACTAAGTGTGCGGTACTTGAGATGTAATTAGTAACTGAGCTTGGAGACACCTGCCTAGGATTTGCTTTGGACCGGAGTTCGATTCTCCGCACCTCCACCATAAGCGAAAGCGTTGAATTTTATTTCGTGAGAAATGAATTTGCGCTGTATAAAGATTCGAGGGTTGCTAACGCAGCCCTCGTTTTTTTGTTTGAAAACAAGATTTCAATAACAAAGGTAGAGCGAGTGCTTCACGGCGCTGCTGTGCTGCTTGCCACGCGGAGAAGGGCCGAGTACAGGAAAAGCAAGGGATTCGTGGGTGTATTTGTTTACCGTGCGATTTTTGGCACAGTAACTATGTTAAAAATTGCAACTTGTTTATGAGGAGAGTTGATACATTGTATCAATCGTTGGCTCAGACGCTTTTGACCCTGTGTCAGACTTCTTTTGATAATCAAGGAATTTAAGTCCGTGGCATATCTAGTACAGTAAAAACGAACTTTCTATAGGAATTTATACACACATCTGCCTTGATCAGTCTTCGTAGGTTTGGATGTAATCGTTGAAATCCACAGAATCCTCCTTTGTCTCGTGCAATTTTGACCGTCTTCAGGCGGTCTTGTTAGGAGGTTTTTGATTCTTACATAGAATCATGATACTATGTATACATAGTTTAAAGATGAGGGGGGGCGTATGACGCAAAAGAGCGATAAATCAAAAGACGTGAAGCTCTTGCAGGTTTATGTCAAGCCAGGGCTTCATAAGGCACTACAGCAATATTGCCTAGACAAAGAGACAAAGAACGCTCCCGTCGTGAGGGAGCTGTTGGACAAGTTTTTCATATTCGACATTATGGAAAAACTGAGACGATTAACAGCTCAATCACGAAGGCCTTGAAGGAGGCTGATTCCAAGTCCGGTGGTTCCGGAAATAATTTCCCCGACATTCAGCTCTTACTTCAGGATAAGACCCGCAGAGACGTTCCTGTGATGATTGAAGCCAAGGGAACGAAGGGCAAGCTCGAGAAGCTGACGAGTGACGGTAGCGTTGAACTGAATAGCAACGGCAAGAACCCTAACAGGGCGGTTCAGCAGTTCGCTGTGAACGGCGCCCTGCACTATGGGCAGGCAATTTTGGACGAAGGCACGTATAGTGAGGTTGTGATTGTCGGCATCAACGGTACGACCATGGTTGACGGAAAGGTATCAGACCCTGAGATCAAGGCGTATTACGTGGCTAAGAAGAACGACAACGTTCCTAAGGAGCTTGAGGGCTTTGATTTCGTACAGATGAAGGAGTCAAATATTGACTCCTTCTATATGGAGCTGGATAAGCTATCTTTGACGGTAGAAGAACTTGAAAGGCTCAAGCGTGACAAAGAAGAGCGTCTTGAGCAGAGCATCAAGGACATTCATCAGAGAATCTACGACGACGCAACTATCAGAACGTTGCTATCGACAAACGATAAACTGTATTTCTTCTGCGGTCTCATTATGGCAGGGCTTACGACAGAAGGTGTTAGGCCGTTAGAGCTTGAGTACTTCTATAGCAATGATGATGCAGTCGATAACGACGGAGCCATCATACTAACGAGAACGAATTCTTTTCTGAACAAGAAGAAGTGCTCGAAGGATAAAATTGACATGGTGCTGAACTATTTGAAGCCCGTGTTCGCGAAGCGCGATCTTTGGAAACCTGTCAACGGCGAAAGTATCATCAAGTCAGTTTACAAGCAGATTAAAAATGATATCCTGCCGTTGCTTGAGAGCAATATTCATCTGGACTTCACGGGCAAGATTCTGAACAGCCTGAACGACTGGGTATCCATCGAAAACGACAGGCTTAACGATGTTGTTCTCACGCCTCGATTCGTTACGAGCCTAATGGCACGCATCACCAGAACGGATATGGATTCGTTCGTGTGGGATACCTGTATGGGCTCTTCTGGCTTCCTTGTTTCTGCGATGGAAATCATGATTGACGATGCGAAGCGTCGTATCAAGGATGACGAGAGCAGAGATGACAAGGTTCAGCACATTAAACAGAATCAACTTCTTGGCATCGAGATTCTGGGTAACATCTACATCCTGGCTGTTCTGAACATGATTCTTATGGGTGACGGCTCGTCTCAAATTATCTGTGGTGATTCGCACAAGGAAGCGCCGAAGTACATAAAGGCACATTCCTTTCCTGCAAACGTGTTCCTGTTGAATCCGCCGTACTCAGCGCCGGGCAAGGGGCTTATCTTCGTGGATGAGGCACTGTCTCGCATGGAGACGGGTTACGGAGCTGTCTTGATTCAGGAGAACGCGGGAAGCGGTCAAGGTGATGTGTATGCAAAACGCATTCTCGAGAAGAACACACTTGTTGCGAGCGTCCACATGCCCGCAGACCTTTTCAGTGGCAAGGCATCTGTTCAGACTGCGATTTATCTGTTCAAAGTCAACCGACCTCATGAGGAAGACGACGTTGTAACATTCATCGACTTCAGTGAGGATGGCTATTTACGTCAGAACCGCAAGAAGTCAACGCAAAAGGTGAATCTTCGCAATACGGACCATGCCTTGGAACGCTATGACGAGGTGGCGGCCATCTGTCTCGGCAAGAAGCCGAAGACAAGCTATTACACCGAGGCAAATAGTCTTGTTATCCGTGACACGGTGTCATTGGACGGTAGTGACTGGGCGTTTAGTCAGCACAAGAAGGCTGACACCGAGCCTACGGAAGAGGATTTCAAGAAGACTATTGCCGATTATCTCGCATGGAAGGTCTCGGCAATTTTGAAAGGGGAGGTGAGTGTGGATGAATAAAACATTTTCCATTAAAGACATTTTTATCAAAAAGACTGTCAAAGGTGTTCCAAAACTGCAAGAAAATCTTACTGAAAATCAGGGTGGATATCATGTTTTTGGACAGAATATCAAGTATCAATATCCTCAAAAAGTATTGATGGATGAAAAATATCTACAAGTTGTTGAACCTAATCGACCGATTCTTGCGTATACATCCAGTGTTGGCGAAATTGGCATAATTACAGAGAGTTTTTATAGGACAGGTAATAACGGCGCTTTCCAAGGACTGTTTCCGAAAAGAGAAATTTCGCTTAAGGCAATGCTTTATATATTAACTTGTTTGAAAAAACAGTTTGATTTATTTGGTTACACAACAGGTATGGCAAATGTTAGTGATTTGACCATTTCCCTGCCTGTTATCGAATCTTCTGACCCCGACCACGAATATACGATAGATGATATTGATTTGCAGTATATGCAAGACCGCATCGCAGAGCTGGAGCAAGACCGCATCGCAGAGCTGGAGCAAGACCGCATCGCAGAGCTGGAGACTTATCTTGTTGCTTCTGGCCTTGATGATTATGAACTGACTGAAGAAGACAAAGAATTGCTCTCTCTCTACAAAACGAGCATCTGATGAAGATGGTGCTGTGGAGGCTGATTGCGAGCATGAATGGATAAGGTTCAAGAAATTTAAGATTGCGTCTTCGTACATTATGAGAGGTAAATCAGTCGAAGTTGATGAGTGTGGCATTTTTAATATTTTTCCTACCAAAGAAAAAATAGACGCCAATAAGATTCATTTTGGTGGCACCCATCCATATGTTGCACGAGGAAGCAGCAACAACGGAATTCGGGGTTATATTGACTATGATGAAAAAGCTTTGAATCCTGCAAATACGATTTCATTTGGTCAAGATACGGCAACGATGTATTACCAATCGGAACCATATTTTACAGGCGATAAAATTCAGGTATTTGAATTAAATAAGAGATACGGTGTTTTGACAGAAAACGAAGCACTTTATCTTGTTAGAGTGATGAGTAAAGCATTTGAAAACTTTTTTTGGGGGCAACAATCTTTTGCTGTAGATGTGATTGCAAATATTGAAATCAATCTTCCAATTAATTCGAATAATGAGATTGACTTTAATTACATCGAACGTTACATCCGTGTCATCGAAAAGCTTGCGATTGCTGATGTAGTTAGGTATAAGAATCAAGTAATTGCGACCACGAAACAAGTTGTTGTACGGTAATAAAGAAGGGAAGTGATTACATAGGCGATACAAATAAGGAAATTCGTCTAGAACGATAACAATCTTGCCTTTGTTTATTACTGCCAATCGTTAAACTCTTAGAACGATGCATCTATCGAGGAATAGCAGGAGCTGGTTTAGCTTTATACAGACATCGCACGGTTATAACACACTCAAGGAGTATGTTGTAACCGTGCGATGTCTGGGCAAGATGGTAACAGACCGAATTACAAGCCGGTGCTTTCATAGGTCATAAAGCTACATCCTGCCGCTCTTATCATGTTGGAGAATGACAGGCTGGATCGTGATGTCTTATGGCTGATTTATGCTAAGAGAAAGATTGGCGAGACTGGATGCAGTATCGAGTAGTGGTAGAGACCGCGTCTGGTTTCTCGAAAGACTTAAGGAATTGGGTTATGAATGCGCGGAGATTATAGATATTACGCTGAGCGTGTTTATGACACAGTAAGAGGTTGAGTGGATGATGCTTCCTGGATTAGCTCTTTTGATAGGAAGAAAATAGGATCGAGGCGAAGCAATGTCAAAGAGTGCTACAAGATTTCAAAAAGTACTGATGTCATGGGTGTATCGCGGTAAAGAAATATTTAAGCCCCTTAACACTGGTGCCATTGATGAGCACGTGAGGTGCATACGTGAGTATGTGGCCAATATTTTCTTCTACACTAAAGGCAGTACTACCATCATGATTGACGCAGGGTACAGTTATGATCGCCTGCAAGAAAAGATGGACTGGTTGGGAATTGACCCTAAGGCAATCGAGCACATTCTGATTACTCACCTGGACACCGATCATATTGGCGCAATTGAGTCGGACAGTGACCAGCTTTTCAGCCACGCGCGGGTTTATATTGGCGATGTTGAGAATAGGTATTTAACAGGAGAAGTTCGTCGCCGTGTAATGAACGGCTGGTTCAAGCTGCCAAAGGTGATCATTCCAAATAAAAAGACACTTCTGCACGATGGGGAAGTGCTTGATATTGATGGCATAAAAATCGAAACAATTCTTGTTCCCGGTCGGCTGTTGAATCGCTTGCAAGGCTAGAGGGCATTCTGCGTGAGCGTGGACTTAATCCCAAAATTATCACCGGGCATACAGGCTGGGCAGACGACATCAACTTTGTCTTTGCTCATACTGATGAGGTGTGTAACGTCAACAAACCAGTCAAAGTTCATGACCCTAAGGCTCCTTACGACGCATATGATGAGCGCAACGATACTCGTGAAAGTGCAGTTAACACACCGCTTCTGCCCTGTAATAGGTAATGCTGGAGCACCGGAAAACATACGTTAATCGCATGTTAGGACTCTGCCGGAAATGGCAGAGTCTTTTTTGAGGCTTTAGCCTGTTGAGTGCGGAAAGCGCGCAAAACATAAAACCTTCCATTTCTTATGTCCAAGAAAGGGGAGGCAGTTCACGATGCGGGTCTGCGGCCGCCGTGGGACTACGCCGTGGCGATCCGCGAGATGAGCGCGTTGGCCCACTCGATCGCCTCGCCGACGTCCTGGATGACCACCATGCCTTCGGCGAGCGCCTGGTACTGCTCATCCCACCCCTCGCGAGCCTCGACCGTCGGCGGCCAGGCCTGCCTCTGCCTGTAGGCGAAGAGCCTCTCGCACGTGCGCTTCGTCGCAGCGAGGTCTATGTCGCTGTTCGAGAACATAACCTGTAGGTCGACGAGGTCGCGCACCCTGTCGCCCGTCCCGGTGACGGCGTGCAGCTTCTGGGCCACTTGGTGCTCCAGCGGCATGAGTGGCGCCCTCCCCGGGCTGGGGAGGCCGAGCGCTGCGAACGCCGCGTCCGCGTCCTCGAAGTCGATCCAGTCCGCTGCGTCGGCGTCGCCTATCTCGTCGTGTCCCACCTCGAGCGGGACTGTGCACCACGGCTTGCCGAGGTAGGAGAGCCTTACGTCGAAAGGCCGCATGACGTACTCCTCCGGCACGTCCTTCGGGTGCGCGGGCTCCCTGGGGACGACCCGCCCCGTAAAGCCCTCCCAGCCGCGGGCGAGCGCCGCTCCGAGGAGATCGGCGTAGGCGGCGGGGTCGGTGGCGGTCGCGGTGTCGAGGTCGGTGGTGTAGCGGGTCCGGGCGTTGCCGTAGCGCATCTTGATGGCGCTCCCTCCCTTCACGACCCCGTCGGGCAGCATCCCCGCGACGACGGCGTTGGCCATGAGCGTGCGCAGCCTCACGTAGGCGGCCTGGTTGCCCCCGCACTCCCTGCGGATTGCGTCGTCGAGGTGGCGCATGCTGTTCGGCCTCTTCGCGGTCATGAGAGCTCCTCCCTCAGGTCGTCCATCTCCCCGCCGGTTATGTACCCCTCGCGCTGGGCCGTCTCCGCGGCCTCGTGCGCCCGCTCGCGCCCGAGTCTCGGCACGGCGGCGCGGATGGCATCGGCCGCGCGCTGGCAGCGCACGCCCTCGTAGTGCGTGGTGCTCTCCCCCTGGCGCATGCCCAGCACGGTGACACCCTGGCCGACGTCGCGCCTGACCCTCCTTGGGGAGGCGACCCAGATGCGTGTGGGGTCAGTAGGGGTGAGGCCCAGCAGCGCCACGACGGACTCGCCCCAGAGGTAGGCCCCCTCGCCCGCGGCCTTCACCGCGATGGCGTAGGGGGCGGCCTCTTGGTGGGGCCAGACGGGCATCCTGTAGACGCCCCGGGCGACGCGCACGAGCTTACCGCGCCGCTCCTGCTGGACGAGCTCGGTGTTGGGGATGCCGAACTCCTTCGCCTCGGCGGAGGTGACGAGTCCGAAGTCGTCCACGTTTGCGTATATGTCATCGATAATTGCCATGGCAGAAGTATATCGCATGTGAACTACTTTTGACACCATAATCTTCATGTCCGTGGCGGGTGGTTGTGATTGCAGATAGAAAGTAATCAAAGTTTTCAGATTTTCTCATTGACATATTCCACAAGTGGAACTACTATCTTAGTAAGATATTCAACAAGTGGAATATAAGGAGATGAGAGATTTGCTTAAGCAGGGAATTCTTGGTCTCTTGAATTATGGGGATATGTCCGGTTACGAGATTAAAACCATCTTTCAACAGTCGCTTAATTACTTCTGGACCGCTCAGACAAGTCAGATTTATAGAGAACTGCAGGCGCTTGAAAAAGATGGCTGGGTCACCGCAACGCTGGTTGCCCAGAAAGGAAAGCCGGACAAGAAGGTTTTCTCGATAACTGAAACCGGTAAAGAGGAGTTGAACAGGTGGCTGAGGGAAGACTCTCAGGCCTCGGTGCTGCGTATTCCGCTTTTGATGCAGACGTTCTTTAGGGGCGAGTGCTCCTACGAGGAAAACCTTGCGTTCTTTAAACGAATCGCAGATAACGCCTCGTCATTTCCTGGTGGAAGCGAGCTAGCAACAGGCGCAGTAGCCGCTTATGCAGCACAAATGGGTGACCCAGAGAAGGCGTTGTTCTGGAAGTTTACTATCGAGTACGGCAAGATGCACGAGGAAATGCTTAGAGCATGGAGCGAGAAGTGCATGAAGGAGCTGGAGGCGCAGCATGAACATTCTGCTGATTAACGGCAGCCCCAAGGGCAAAGCCAGCAATTCTCTGCGTCTTGCAAAGAGCTTCATCGAGGGCATCTCCGAGCAGCACGCCAATGAAGACGTAGCCGTTGAGCAGCTCAACGTTGCCACCATGGACATCAAGCCTTGCAAGGGATGCTTCCACTGCTGGAAGAACACGCCCGGTAAGTGCATTATGTCGGACGACGAAGAAACGGTCATTCAGAAGCAGCTTTGGGCCGATCTGGTTATTTGGAGCTTCCCGCTCTACTACTTCAACGTGCCTGGACTGCTGAAGAACCTGATTGATCGCCAGCTCCCCATGAGCCTGCCCTTCATGAGCGACGCAAATAGGGAATACGGGAGCGGTGCTCACGAGTCTCGCTACGATATGTCCGGCAAGAAGCACGTCCTAATTTCTACCTGCGGATTTTATTCTTCAGAGGGTAATTATGACAGCGTTACCAAGATGTTTGACCACATTCTTGGCCAGGGCAACTATGAGAGCATTTTCTGCGGTCAGGGCGAGCTCTTTCGCGTAAAGGAGCTTTCTGCTCGCACCGATCAGTACCTTGCGCTTGTTAAAAAGGCTGGTACAGAGTATGCGCAGGACGGCATTTCTGATCAGACAAAAGCCGAGCTCAAAGTTTTGCTGTATCCAAAAGAGATGTTTGAGCAGATGGCGGATGCAAGCTGGGGAATTTCTCGCGATACAAGCGCTCAAAGTAGCAAAAACGCTGGCGAGAAACCCGTTGAGCAGGTGCCGTTTGACCACATCTTCACCTCTCAGATGGCAGCTCTGTATGACAAGACGGCTTACGACGGCAGGGATCGAGTGCTTGAGATGAACTACACCGATCTTGGTCGTAGTTACCAGATTTTGCTGGGTAAAGACGGGAGCAAGGTTTTTACTGATGGCAGCCTTACTACCACCACAAAGCTCAACACTCCGTTTGAAGTTTGGCAGGCTATTTCTAGGGGAGAAATCAGCGGACCAGAAGCGCTGGGCAAGCACCTGTATACCGTTGAGGGCGATTTTTCCTTCATGATTGATTGGGACAAGTATTTTGGTCCTACGCCTGGCAGTCCAACTGAAGCTGCGCAGGACGCGTCAGCTGAAAAATCGGGCAGTGCGCAGAAAAATCCACAGATGATTACGATGCTGCTTCCTTGGATTACCTTCTGGACCGCAACATCGTTTGACTCCCAGGTTGGCGCTATGATTACGCTGCTTGTTACTGCCTTGATGTCGCTGATTATGAGGAACTTCAAGTTCACCATCTGGGACAGAATCTCATTTGCCTTGGTTGGTGCATTGTCTGCGGGCGTTTTTATGAGCGGAAATGGCGACAACAACCTCATTGTCAATTTGGGTTACCTGGCATTTGGACTTATGTGGCTTGCATCGTGCCTGACCAAAGAACCTCTCTGCGCTGCATACGTAAAGTATAGCTACGGTGGAGATAGTGCCTACAACAATCCGCTGTTCATGAAGACAAACTATATTTTGGCTGCATGTTGGGGTGCTATGTACGTTTTAACGGCAATTTGGAGCTGGTTTGCAGTTCAAAATGGTGTGGGCGGTATTTTGGTTGTCGTAAACAACCTGGTTCCTATTGGAATGGGTTTGTTTACCGCGTGGTTCCAGAAATGGTACCCAGCTAAGATGGCAAGTGGAAAGTAAGCAGCTCAATCCACTACAAAACACCTACACATCAAAAGAGAGCCGGTACTGAACTGCCTCCCATTTCTTGGACGTAAGAAATGGGAGGCAGTTCATATGCGGGTGATTATGATTCTGCAGCGTGTTAGCGTCGGCTTTTAGGCTTGGCGCACAAAATAGCGCAGCTTTGGTAGGTTCTGCTGAAGAATTGACATGTTCTTAATCAAGATAGCCAGGCAGCTAGGCGGTCGTACTACCTGATATGCATCTCTATGCATAAACTTCATCTAATATGCTTAAACATGAATAGACTAATATAAGAAATTTAACTATCGATAAATTTAGTATCTA
>QWCO01001540.1_pt1 | contig 15885 bp, 6 predicted proteins | sample 1972611 | NCBI WGS metagenome assembly QWCO01 (sample SAMN09866706, study PRJNA288562) | Human oral metagenome isolate term1_saliva, whole genome shotgun sequencing... | reverse complement strand
GTTGGGCGGCTGTGAGGTGAACGTTCTGATAGTCGATGACGACGGCCATACGCACAGTCATTGTGACGCCTCCGGATAGAGTAAACCCCGCCAATCCCTAGGGATGACGGGGAACTATGACAGGAAGCATAGCAGCTGTGCATGCCGTTATGCAAGACAATGTGCCGTGGATCTGCTGAAGGGTAGCGCGTGGATGCGCACAAGGAGGCCTTCCAGTGGGGCGCTGTCATCCGTCTGCCCGACTTCGTCACGCGCGAGGACTTCGACTGGGCGGTCCGCGAGGCAACAAAGAAAAAGAAGATCGACTGCTCGACAGCCGAATACCTCATGATCGACGAGGGCCTGTGTGTCCAGTGCCTGCACGTCGGCAGCTATGACGCCGAACCCGCCACAGTCGAGGCCATGGATGCCTACGCGCGCGAGCAGGGCTACGTGCTCGACGTGACGGACGAGCGTCGCCATCACGAGATCTACCTGTCGGACGCGCGCAAGGTTGCCCCCGAGAAACTCAAGACGGTTATCCGCCACCCCATCAAGCCGCTTGCGGATAGCTGAGGGATGGGGAACCGACGACGCGGCGCGAGGATCCTGCGCGGGTGGACATGGTGGCGCTCGCCCGGCGACGCGGGTAATGTTGGTCCGATCACAACCTAACCAAAGGAGAATATGATGCTTGTGGTGACGACTCCGACCGTCGAGGGTGCGCCGATTAAGCGTTACATCGGCATGGTGTCCGGCGAGACGATTGCCGGCGTCAACGTGTTCAAGGATTTCGGTGCCAGCCTGTCCAACATGTTCGGCGGCCGCGCCTCCCAGTATGAGGAAGAAATCGGCAACGCGTCGGCGACCGCCGTCAATGAGATGTGTGCACGCGCGCAGTCGATGGGAGCGAACGCGGTTGTCGGCGCCCGGCGGGTCGTCGTCTCTGCGTTCCTGCGCTGTGGCTCGGCGGGGAAGGAGAACGAGCGGGCGATCAGGTGAAAGAGCATGGAAGCATCGCAACTAAGGCGATGCTAAATTAATATAGTGTACCCTATGGATTGGGTGGGGTAAAGCTCTTCACACATAGTGAGAAGAAAGTTGGACAGGTATAGGTCGAAGCTGCTCACGGCCCTACCCTTGACGCTGGGTGTGCTGTCACGATGCGTGCGCCTATGCCTAGTTGTCAACCAAGTGAGCCACTGATGTCCCATCGATCAATCACGGTACTGGCGCTGGTCGTCACCGGCGCTCTCGCCGCGACCACCGTCAGCATGCCGGCGGCCTTTGCGGCCGATGACGAAAACCACGTGCAATCCACCGTCACCCCGAATAGTGACACTCCCGCGCCCGAGGCCACCCAGGCCTCGTCGAATGACGCGCAATCGGGTGCCCCCGCGCCCTCCGACACCACGGACGAGGCCGGGGATGAGAGTGCGAGCATCACCCCGGAACCCGCGGACGACACCCCGACGACGATCATCGTCCAACTGGAGGACGGCAACGTCGGTATTCCCTGGTATAACCGCATCTTCGGACTGTCGACCTCAACGAAGCATGAGACGGTCAAGGACCGCATCGAGACAGCCGTCGAGTCATCCGTGCCCGGTTCGGAGGTCACGGACGTGCTCGACTACACGAAGGCTTTCGACGGTTTCGCGATCCAGGCCCCGGCCTCGTCGCTGGAGACCATCAAGGCCACGCAGGGCGTCAAGGCGGCCTTCATCGAGCGCCACCTCAAGCCGCTGGTCGTCGGGGGCGACACGGGAGCGAACGGCGTTGATGCCGTGAGCCCCGACCTGAAGAACGGCTCCTCCCTGGAGATGACCCGTGCGAACCAGACCTCGCAGAAGGGTGACAAGCAGGTTATTGAGGTCATCGACACGGGCATCGAGTCCACGCACCCGGCATTCTCTGGCCCCATGGATGACGTGCCCGTGCGCCTGTCGCACAAGGACGTCGAGTCCCTGGTCGGCACACTGAGCCACGGCAAGCAGGGTGCCTACCTGAACAAGAAGATTCCCTTCGCCTTCGATTACGCCGACAACGACGCGAACGTGCTGCCCACCTCCACCAAGGATCTCTCCCACGGCACGCATGTTGCCGCGATCGCCGCTGCCAACGCGCCCGACCTGCAGGGCACCGCGCCCAACGCCCAGATCATCGTCGCGAAGGTCGCCGCCGACAAGGACGGCTCGATCCCTGACCGCACCGTGCTGGCCGCCCTCGACGACGCGGTCATCATCAAGCCCGACTCGATCAACCTGTCCCTCGGCGACGACGCGGGCTGGGGCAGTGAGGCCGGGACCGTGTACGCGGAGGTCTACAAGAACCTCGCCGAGGCCGGGGTGAGTGTCAACGCGGCCGCCGGTAACTCGTACTCGAGCGCCTACTCCAACTACTCCGGCAAGGGGCTGCCGTACGCGACCGACCCCGACGAGGGCACGGTCTCGGAACCCGCGTCCTACGGGTCGACCCTGTCGATCGCCTCGGTCAATAACCAGGACGCTCTGCCCTACCTCACCTACGGAGACAAGCAGATCGTCTACCGCAAGTCACGCGGCCTCAAGGACGCCTTCGTGCCCAGCCTGCTCGACATCGACGAAGACACCTACACGGTCATCTACGGCGGCATCGGGGACGCGGCAGCCCTAGAGAAGATGGTGGCCGAACACCCCGGCGACCTCTCGACGACCATCGTCCTGGAGGACCGCGGCGGTTCGGACAGCGCGACTGGCGCGGACATGACGCACGAGGCCAAGGTCAGCGGCCTCACGAAGCTGAGCTCGAAGCCGGCCGCCCTCATCCTCGGCGACTCCCAGGACGCCGACACACCCTACGTGGCGACCATCGAATCCACGCACACGATGCCGACCGTGACCATCACGAAGAAGGAGAAGGACACGCTGATCGAGGCCATCAATGCCGCCGATTCCCACTCCATCTCCATCACGAACCCCCACGCGGGCCTCACACTTGCCTCCACGAACCCCACGATCTCCGACTTCACGTCGTGGGGCGTCACCCCGGACCTGACTCTTAAGCCCGAGGTCGCCGCCCCCGGCGGTAACATCATGTCCGCGGTCCTGGGGGGCGAGTACCGTTCGATGTCCGGCACGTCGATGGCCACCCCGCAGGTGGCAGGCATCACGACGCTCGTGCGCCAGCGCATGAATGAGGACCCGGCCTTCAAGAAGCTCTCTGCCTCCGAGAAGACTGCCCTCGTCTCCAATTTCCTCATGGGAACCGCCCACCCTCTGGTCGACCTCGAGCAGGGAGACGGCACCTACTACTCCCCGCGTCGCGTCGGCGCGGGTCAGGTGGACGCGCTGGCGGCCACGACCTCGTCCGTGTACCCGAGCGTGGTGGGGGCCGCGAATCCGTCGCGTCCCAAGGCTGACCTGGGCGACGGAACCGACGGGTGGACCTTTCAGGTGCAGCTGACCAATGTCTCCGATGACGCTCACACCTACACGCTCGGAGGTCAGGCCCTGTCCGAGGTCGTGGAGGGTGAGCTCTTCACGCAGCACTCGAAGAACTGGGCGGGAGCGGGTATCGATCTGACTTTTTCGGCTGACTCGGTGACCGTTCCGGCTCAGTCCAGCGCGAGCGTGACCGTCACGGTGACCCCTCAGGCGGCCTTCGCCTCGTACGCGAACGCCAACGCCCCCAAGGGCACGTTCATCGACGGTGCCGTCACCTTCACGAGCGCCGACGGGCAGCCGGGCCTCACGGTGCCCTACATGGGCTTCTACGGTTCCTGGGGTGCCCCAAATATCTTCGACGGCAAGTGGTACGACGGCACGACGAGCACCGCGCACGTCTGCTCCTCGACCCTCATGAACCCGGCGACGGACGTGCCCCTGGGCGCGCTCAACCCGCTGGACGGCCAAGACTCCACCGCCGTGCGCGCCGTCGACCCCGCGTACTTCATCATGTCACGCTCGGCCGCGCAGGAAGCGCCGAACAAGATGCTCCCGCGCACGTGCCTGCTGCGCAACACGCCGAAGCTGACCTACACGTACACGAACGAGGCAGGGGAAACCGTGCGCTCCTACACCTTTGAGCGCGCGAAGAAATCACTGTTCAACTACTCCTCGGGCGCGATCCTGCCCGTTGAAAGCCAGGAGGGAAACAACCCGATTTTCGACGGCTTCGACAAAGACGGCAACGAGTTGCCCGACGGCCGCTACACGCTGACCATCGAAGGATCCTCCGTCGCGCCCTCTTCCACGACGCAGCAGGTGACGTGGGAGTTCACGCTGGATACTCAGGCCCCCACGATCTCGAACGTTGCGGTGACCGGCGAGGGGGATGGTCGCGTTGTGTCCTTCGACGTCTCCGATAACTCGCCGCTGGCCGGTATCGCGTTCTCCGAGTCACCCACGTCTCGTCACTACTACGACGAGAAGGAAGCCGTGGGCGCGAACCGTCAGCCCGACGGTACCTACTCCAAGCACTACGAGATCGCCTGGAAGGATCTGGTCGACCGCGCTGATTCCTCTGATCCGGCGACCTCCTACCTGTACGCGTGGGACTGGGGTAAGAACCAGACTCGCCAGCAGCTGCGCTTCCAGACCATCCCGATGACGTCCCTGACCCTCTCGCCCGCCGAGACCACGGTCGTTGCGGATGACAAGGTGATGCTGAACGCCGCCTACGAGCCGGCGAACGCGAACGTCACCGACCTGGTGTGGTCCTCCTCGGACGAGGCCGTGGCCACCGTCAGCGACACCGGCGAAGTCAGCGCGGTGGGCGCGGGTGACGCGACGATCACCGTGACTGACGCTGCCCAACCGACTCTGTCGGCCTCGGCCACCATCCACGTGCGCACGATTGCTGAGGACACGGGTATCGAGATCTTGCAGACCTCCCTGTCCGTGAAGGCGGGCGAGGAGGCCTCGGTGAAGGCGTACCTGGCTCCCTCCCTGGCGGGTGCCGCGGTGACCTGGAGCATTGAACCCGCCAATCTGGCGACCGTTGTGGCTGGCACGGATACGACGAGCGCGACGCTGACGGGCGGCGACCACGCCGGTACTGGCACGCTGAGCGCATCCGTGACCTCGGGCGGCGCGGCCAAGTCCGCGCAGATCCCCGTGACCGTGCGCTCCGCCGACGCCGACGACTTCGAGATCGACGAGAACGGCGTGCTGACCGCCTACAAGGGCAGTGCGACCGACGTTGTCCTCCCCGAGGGCGTCACCGACATCGGCGAGCGTGCCTTCGCGAACTCCTCCGTGGAGAACGTGACGATCCCCGCCGCCGTGCGTAGCATCGGCAACGAGGCGTTCATCTACTCCTCGCTGAAGACAATTACCTTCCAAGACGACGTGGCCGCGCCCTCGCAGCTGACGTCGATCGGCGAGAGAGCCTTCGCGCACGTGTCGCTGGAAACCCTGGCCCTGCCTCGTTCCGTCACGACGATTGGTGCTGAGTTCATCGACTACAACAAGGCTCTAACCTCGCTGTCCTTCGGCGCGAAGGTCTCCGCCGAGTCGATCACCTCGGGCTACGCCGAGACGTCCGCCCTGACCTCGGTCGATGTCGATAGCACGAACCCCAACTACGAGTCCGTGGACGGCGTCCTGTTCTCTAAGGACCACGCGCGTCTGATCATTTACCCGGCGGCGAAGAACCCCGGCGGCTCCTACACGGTCCCGGAGGGCACGACCGAGATCGCCAACAAGGCCTTCGCCGAGGCAGGTATCGTGACCGTCACTCTACCGACCTCGTTGCGCACCATCGGTGACGAGGCCTTCCGCCTCTCCGCCCTCACCGCGCTGACCCTGCCAGAGGGCTTCGACACGGTGGGCACGTGCGCCTTCTGCCTCGCGGCCAGCCTCGATACCATCGACCTGGGCGGCACTGTCACGATTAAGGGCAGTGCCTTCGAGGGAGTGGGAGCCAAGAACGGCGTCAATTTCCGTTCCGACCTGAACAAGCTGACGACTATCGGAGACTTCGGGTTCAGCCGGACGGGCATGAAGGCCGTGACCCTGCCGGATTCGGTGACCACGGTCGGTGAGCAGGCGTTCTCCGACAGCACGGGTATCACCCAGTTCCACCTGGGCGCGGGCGTGACCTCTTTCGGCGAGACCGCTTTGTACAACGACCGCAACATCGCGACCCTGACCGTCGGTGCTGGCAATCAGGTGTTTTCGGCCGATCAGAATGTCCTCTACCGCAAGGGGGCAGACGGCCTGCACCTGATGCTCTCCCCGGCGGCTAATGCGATCACCGACTACGCGGTGCTCGCGGGCACGGTTGAGATCGGTGCGTCGGCGTTCGCCAACAACAAGACGGTGACGCGCGTTGTCCTGCCCGAGGGTGTGACGACCATCGGCGACGAGGCATTCGCCGGCTGTGCGGCTCTGACCGAGCTGGTCATCCCGAATTCGGTCCAGACATCGACGGGCGTCGTGGGCAACTCCCTGGAGATGGTCGAGTACGGCACGAAGGTGCGCTCGATCCGCATGGAGGGCAGCTGGGTGCCGATGCCTCGTCGCATCGTCGTGCGCGGTGGTGAGGACGGTTCCTTCGTCTACGATGGTCGCCCGACGAACGGACGCCGCGAAAGCGCGTTCTTCGGCGAGGGCATGACCTCCGTGTCCTTCGGCGTGGACGTGCCGCGAGTCCTCTTCCTGCCGTCCACGCTCACCCGCCTGGATCTCGAGCAGGACCTGAGCGATGAGAAGAAGGCGGACACGCAGGTGTACGTCGCCGGTGCTGAAGGCTCGGCTGCGTGGAACGTTGCGAAGGCAGCCATGGAGGCTGCGGGCATCGACGTGTCGCAGCTGCATGCCTACACCGCGCCGTCCGTGACGCTGTCCGGCACGGGCATCGCCGAGGCCGGGGCTGGGTACACGCTCACGGGCGCGGCTGGCTCTCCGGTGGACGTCACCGCCTCGGTGACGGGTGGCATCGCTGGTACGTCGCAGGTTCGCGCCGTGCAGGTCGGTGCGGATGGCACCGAGACGCTGGTTCGTGACTGGACCGCAATGACGGATAACGGGGAGCGCGCTCCCGAGGCCTCCGCGACCTTCCCGTGGACCCCGACCAGCAACGACGTCGCCCTGCGTGTTGAGGTGCGCGACGCCTCGTACGTGACGAACAAGGTGCGCCTGGCTATGCCGGGTGCCCCCGAACCGACGCCCGATCCGGCACCCAACCCGGATCCGGCTCCTAACCCGGATCCGGCTCCTAACCCGGATCCGGCTCCTAACCCGGATCCGGCTCCCCGGATCCGGCTCCTAACCCGGATCCGGCTCCCGTGGAGGGTGAGTGGGTGAGTGACGGGCGTGGTTGGTGGTATCGCTGGGCCGATGGGTCTTTCCCGAAGGGCACCGTGCTTGTGATTGGCGGATCCGTCTATCGCTTTGATGAGTCTGGTTATATGCGCACCGGTTGGGTTAGGGATCAGGGGTTGTGGTTTTATCACCAGGCGTCGGGTGCTCAGGTTGTGGGTTGGGTGAAGCAAGGTGCGTCGTGGTTCTACCTCGATGAGACCTCCGGAGTAATGGCCACCGGCTGGCTGCACCTTGGCTCATCGTGGTTCTACATGAGTTCCGAAGGTGTTATGGCAACCGGTTGGGTCAGGGTCGGCGGATCGTGGTTCTTCCTCAACCCCGATAGTGGTGCGATGGCCACGGGTTGGATGATGATTCGTGGGTCGTGGTATTACTTTGATCCGGCCGATGGTGCGATGGTTACTGGTTGGTTGCGGATTGGTGATTCGTGGTATTTCTTGAAGGAGTCGGGTGTGATGGTGACCGGTTGGGTGTGGATTGGGGGGACGTGGTACTTCTTCTCTGATTCGGGCCAGTGGAGCTGAGCTGAGTGATTGATGCGGGCGTGAGCGCCCGAGTGTGCGCCCCGGGACACCACCCAGGGGCGCACACCTGTCCGCAGCTGCAGTGCTGGTCACAATTATCGGCGTAGATGAAAGTTTGTCAGTTTATTATAGTGCGTCTCCATGTCCCCCATATAGCCTTGTAAAACGCTGGGGTGTCAGGCGCTGTTGGAATATTAAAGGCTGTCGGAATGGGTTGTTATGTCAGCTAAAATAGTGTCGGCCTACTGTTGGAACGATTGTCTGTCAAACAGTATCAATTATCGACTAAGCTCCATCGGTTTATGATTGACAGGTGAGGATCGCAGTGACGTGACCCTTACCTCCACCCCTTTTGTCGACCAAGTGAGCCACAGATGTCCCGACGAAAAGTCACGGCACTGGCGCTGATAGCGGCAGGTGCCCTCGTTTTTACCCCAGTCACAATCCCATCGACACGTGCGGCTGCCGTCACCGACGACGCCCAGCAGCGCACCCTCGCTGCCCAGAGCGACGACGCGCAGTCCGGCGGCGACGCACAGTCGCGCATCCCGCAGGACGCTGCCACGGCCTCGGACGTTGAAGGACATGCCAGCGACGACACGCCGACCACGATCATCGTCCAACTTGAGGACGGAGACGTCGGAATTCCCTGGGATAAGCGCGTCTTCGGTCTGAGCGCGGATACCAAACACGCAGAGATGAAAGCCCGCATCGAGTCAGAGGTTGATCGGGTAGCGTCCGGCTCGGTCGTCACCGTCCTGCGCGAATACAGCCACGCGCTCGACGGCTTCGCGCTCGAAGCCCCGGCCTCCTCCCTGGAGGCCATTCGTGCCACCGAAGGCGTTAAGGCAGCATTCGTCGAGCAAACCTACGATCCTACGACGATCAGTGAGGAGGCAGACAATGCCGTCCTCACCGCCATTGACCCCAGCGTGCTCAATTCCTCCACGCTCGAGATGATTCGCGCCAACCAGACCGGCCTGAAGGGCGACCGCCAGGTTATCGAAATCATCGACACAGGACTGGTGATAAGGCATGCAGCCTTTGCCGGCTCCATGGACGGTGTTGACGTGCGCATGAGTCAAGCGGACGTCGAGGCCTTAACCAGTTCCCGCACGGGAAAGGGGGACGTTACGTGAGCAAAAAGATCCCCTTTGTCTACGATTACGCCGACGAGGATGACAACCCGAATCCCGGATATATCTTCAACAGCCAGCACGGGACACACGTCGCCGGTATCGCCGCCGCCAATGCGCCCGAGCTGCGGGGCGTTGCGCCGAACGCTCAGATCATCGCTGCAAAAGTGGCCGGAGATGGCAGCGGTATTCAGGACAGGGCAGTGCTGGATGCGCTCGATGACGCCCTCATCCTCAAGCCGGACATCATCAACCTGTCTCTTGTGCGAGGCGGAGGCATGAGCAGCGAGGCCGGCAGCGTCTACGATGGCGTGCTCAAAGCCCTGACAGATGAAGGCATCACCGTCAACGTGTGCGCGGGGAATGAGGGGTCTGCCGCGTACGGAACCCTCAACGGCAGTGCTGCACCCTACGCGACCGAACCGGATACTTCCACGGTGACCGAGCCGGGTTCCTTCAAACCGTCGTTGACCGTCGCCTCGGTCGATAACGTGTTGGCCTTGCCCTATCTGACGTACGAGGACCAGCGGATCTTCTACAGCGCCGCCGTTGATAGGGATGATCAGGCGAAGGCTGACCTGCGTGCCATCCCAGAGGGAACCTACCGCGTCATTGACGCCGGCGCGGGTGATGCAAGCACGCTCAAGCAACTCGTCGCCGACAACCAGGGCGATCTCTCCGATGTCATTCTCCTGGAAAACGGCGGCGGGAACAGGGAATACAGTGACAAGATCAGTGCCTGGCGGCAAGTGAGTGCGGCTGAGTCCCTGTCAGCGCGCCCAGCAGCGCTCATGCTCGGAGACCCCGATCAGGGTGTGGTTCCCTACGCGGCAATAATCGACGAGCATGCAACTTTGCCGACCGTCACCATCACGAACAAAGACCACGGCACTCTCGCCGAGGCGCTACGATCCTCTGCCTCCGGGAGCGTGACGATCACCCTCACGTATTCCGACCAGGTTCCCGTGACCGATATGCCGATGGTCTATCCCACTTCCTCCTGGGGCGTGTCACCCGACCTCACGCTCAAGCCAGAGATCACCGCACCCGGCGGCAATGTCGTCTCCGCTGGATATCTTGACCAGTACGTGCGAATGACCGGCACCTCGCAGGCAAGCCCGCACGTCGCTGGCGTGGCCTCCCTCGTGCGTGAGCGCATCGCAAGCGATCCGTTGTTCGCGCGCATGAGCCGCGCAGATAAGGACGCTGTCGTTGCGAATATCCTGATGGGCACCGCTCATCCGCTCCAAGACGTTGAGCAACGCAACGGAACCTATTACTCGCCGCGCAGAGTCGGTGCCGGCCTCATCGACGCGGTCGCGGCAACCACCACGGCCGTCTACCCAACCGTGGAAGGAGCATCCGACCCCTCTCGCCCGAAGGCAGACCTCGGGGATGGAACGCAGGGCTGGCGCTTCACGGTGAGGCTGACCAACTTGTCCGGCGACGACCACACCTACACGCTCGGCGGCCAAGCTCTCTCCGAGATCACCGAAAACGGGTACTTCACCCAGCACTCCAAGAACTGGGCGAATCAGGGTATCTCCCTGATCTTCTCGGCGAACACGTTGCGCGTGCCCGCCAGATCGAGCTCCTCCGTGACCGTCACGGTGACCCCTCAGGCTGAGTTTGCCTCGTACGCCGCCGAGAACGCGCCTAAGGGAACCTTTATTGACGGCGCCGTCACCTTCGCGAGCACCGATGGGGCACCCAACCTGACGGTTCCCTACATGGGGTTCTACGGCTCCTGGGGAGACCCCAGCGTCTTCGACGCGCAGGGAAGTGACTTCCACGCCGACCGGTCTTCCCTGATCAACCTTGCGACGCACGCTCCGCTCGATGAGCCGCGCGTGGGACTCGACGGTGCCCGCTACGTCGTCTCGCGTTCGACTCTGCCTGGAGCGCCGACGTCGGTTGCACCTCGTACTGTCCTGCTGCGCAACGTGCCGGTGGTGACCTACACCTACAGGAACGAGGCCGGTACGGTTGTGCGCTCGTACACGCGTCACCGCGCACGAAAGTACCCCTTCGATGGGAAAGCGGAAGTTCCTGACACCGTCGACGCCCAGGCTGACACCGCCGAAACCCCTCACGCGGACGCGGCCGTCTTTGACGGATTCGACGCGTCGGGTACAGAGCTGCCCGACGGACCCTACACCCTCACGATTGAAGCAGCATCGGACGGCCCGTCTTCGACCACGCACCAGCAAAGCTACGAGCTGATGCTGGACACCCAAGCTCCCGTCGTGACCACGCTCGACGTCAGGGATGACGCAGGGGAACGCACACTGGTCATCGACATCACCGACTCCTCGCCGCTGGCCGGGTACGGGTTCTCCGCGATAACCGAGAACGAACCCGCCTACTCGGTGACGGAAGGCTTGACGGACGTACATCAGAGCGACGGCACATACACGAGCCACTACGAGATTGCGTGGAAGGACCTGCCCGAGTCCCTGACGGTGACCAACCCGGCCGCCCTGACCCTGTACGCCTGGGACGCGGGCAAGAATCGGACGACGGCACACGTGAACCTGGCGGGGATCCCGATGACCGCGCTGTCCCTGACTCCGCAGTCCTCCTCGCTTATCGTCGGGCAGACGACGACCCTGCGCGCAGACTACGAACCCGCCAACGCGACCGTCACCGGCCTCGTGTGGTCCTCCTCGAACGAGGCCGTGGCGACCGTTGACGATCAAGGACACGTGCGGGCGGTGGGAACTGGAAGCGCGACGATCACCGCGGCCGACGCGACGCAATCGAGCGTGTCCGCGAGCGCGCAGGTCAGCGTCCGCGCGGTCTCATCGTGGACGGGTATCGAGCTGTCGACGTCCTCGCTTACTCTCCAGACGGGGCAATCGGCGACAGTTGAGGCGTTCCTTGCATCAGCCTTCAAGGGGCGCACGTTGACGTGGAAGCTGGTGCCTGCTTCTCTTGGAACGGTCACGACCAGCCGTGACACGCTGTCGGCGACGGTGACGGCGTCGAGCACGGAAGGAAGCGGTACGTTGCGTGCGATGGTGAGAAATCGCTATGGGCGGGCGAGAAGCGTGTCCATCCCGGTCGCGATCGAAGGCGAAGCCGCCCGGGACTTCGTGATCGATGCGTCGGGTGTCTTGACCAGCTACGAGGGGTCCTCGCCCGACGTGACGATTCCGGATACGGTCACGGTGATCGCACCCTCCGCTTTTGATAAGGCACGTCAGGTGATTCGCAGCGTTCGTATTCCCGCGAGCGTCCGAGAAATTCAAGCAGACGCGTTTGCATCGACCGCTTTGACCTCGGTGACATTCGATGACACGCGAGACTATCCTTCGCAGCTGACAACGGTGGGGGAGAGGGCGTTCGCGTCGACTGCCCTGACGTCGATTGTCCTGCCTGGTGCGGTGACGACCATCGGTGCCCACGCATTTGACGGTGCCATGTCGTTGACGGAACTGGAGATTCCCGACTCCGTGCAATACTCGGGCGGACTGGCGAATACGGGACTCGAGACGGTCGAGTTTGGAACGCAGATCAGGAAGATTTCGTCGAGGGGCACAAGCCTCGCGGCTCCCCAGCACCTCATCGTGCGAGGTGGGGTCCAGGGCGTCGTGGATTACGAAGAGAGCGCCTCGGATACATCTTTGATGAGTGCATTCTTCGGCGAAGGGATAACGGACATCACCCTCTCGGGGAGCTTCCCGAGAGTCGTCGTCCTGCCGTCCACAACCACACAATTCGCCCTGTACTCCTACCTGCTTGGGGGAAGACCCGACGACATCGACGTGTATGTCGCCGACGCGCAGGGATCGCCCGCATGGGTCACGGCTGAGAACGCGCTGCTCGAAGCACGCCTCGATACCGCGCGCATCCATCGGTACACCCCCGCGACTGTGACCGTTTCTGGCGCGGGAATCACCGAGGCCGATGACGGGTACGAGCTGTTGGCATCCGTCGGTACCCCGACCCAGATCACCGCCTCCGTGACCGGTGGCGTTCCGGGCGGATACCAGATGCGAGCCACGCAGGTTGGCGCGGACGGAACCGAGACACGCGTGCTCGACTGGGCGGACATGACGGCCAACGCCGACTCTGCCTCTGCGCTTCTGTCGTGGAACCCGACAAGCAGTGATACGACGCTGCGCATCGAGGTGCGCGACGCCACGCACCTGCGTCACCCGGTGACGGTGGCGCTCGCGGGCAGTCCTCAGCCGGTTCCGACCCCGCAGGTGGGATCGTGGTCGCACAACGGGAGCTGCTGGAGCTACCGGTACGCGGATGGCACTGTTGAACGCAGTTCGACGCTCACCATCGACGCGCAGGTGTACCGATTCGGCGCGAATGGGTGTGCGAAGACCGGGTGGGTGCTCGACGGGGACTCGTGGTACTACCACTCCTCGACGGGTGCTCAGCAGAGCGGATGGCTGACGCTGGGCACGGATACGTACTATCTGGATCCCACAACCGGTGCGATGGCCACCGGCTGGTTCACAGACAGAGGTGCCTGGTACTACCTGCAACCCGGCACCGGAGCTATGGCGACGGGATGGGTACGCATCGGGTGGAAGTGGTACCACTTCTCCGACACGGGCCAGCTCCTGTAGCATCCCTGCCATGGTGCCAAGGCGCGCGCCTCGCTCGCGCCCCGAACACCGCGTCGGGACGCGAGCGCATAAAGTCCCAGGCTTTTCCCAGGTTGCCTGTGGGGTCCCACAAGGTTGGCTCCTTACAGTAAGCGTCATCGCAAGGGAACACGGCGCGGGCCGCACGGGTCCGAGTAATGCCGACGAGCTACGTTTGAGGAGTCATCTGGGAGAACTCGCACTGTGTTGATGGGATACGCCGAGGGGCCGACCGTCAGGTCGGCCCCTCGGCATATCTGCACGCGCTCGACGAGCGAGTGAACAGGGTGAGGTTTATAGGTCGCTGCGTGCACTAGTCGGAGGCTGGGACTTCTCTTGCGCACGTCAACCCGCTCATCGGAGCGTCGGCGGGGCTGCCCACGTGCGGAGCAGCGGGTTCACGTGCGGGATAGAGGGTTCGCATACGGATGCGCCCCGAAGCGTCCCGCGATACGTCGTTTCCCATCACCCCTCGTGCGTGAGCTGAAGGCTAACCGACGTTTCATAGTGGAGCGTGGGGACGGGAACCACCGGTCCGTGTTTACCAAGTGGAAAGCGATAGACTTTCGCGGCATCTACGAACTCAATCAAGGAGAAACCCATGAAGCGCCGTCTCGTCGCCGCCGGCCTCGTCCTTCTGTTCCCGCTCGGCATGGCTGCCTGCGGATCCCAGTCCAAGGCCGATGCCTGCAAAGAAATCAACAACGCCCGCGATAAGGCCCTGGAGCAGGTGGATGCGCTATCCGTGTTCTCTGGTTCCGAGGACTTCAAGAACAAGCTGGACACGTTCCTCGCCATCCACAAGGAAGCCGCCAAGAAGGTCACCAACAATGACGTGAAGGCGGCGTACGCGGACGTCATCACCGACATGGACAAGCTCGCTGACGCCATGAACAACGGTGCCGACTTCTACGAATCCGACGAGGTCCTGGACCTCACCACAGAACTATCGGCGCACGGCGAGAAGCTCAACGAGCTGTGCGGTTTCTCGTGGGATCGATGACGCATCGCTGACAATCCGAGCGCATGCGGGGGGCGGCCAACCTGGTCGCCCCTCCCGTATAGTCAGGAGCAACATGCGCCACCCGGGATGTTGTGCGTAGTGGCTGTTGGGACACCCGGGCAGCACAAGGCCGGGACGCGCCGGGACTCTACGAAAAAGCCCAACGCGCCCCGGCCTCGTCACTGATGGGGCGGACGACTTTAGAGGCGCTCAACCCCCGCGTCCCACGCGGCGCGCATGGGGTTCGCGTCGGCGACCAGCTGATCGAAGCGCAGATCGGCGATATCGATGACCTCGCCGAGGGCGAAACGAGCCTCGCGGGCCGGGGAATGTTCGACGCGGCGCCAACCGGATTCCAGCAGGTGCTTGCGATCCACCACGTTATCCACGCAGATCACCAGCGGACGGCCAAACTTCTCGCGGTACGCGCTGGCCAGGGCGCGCAGCTCCTCGGCCTCCTTGTCCGTCAGATCACCGACCGACAGGTTCGCCGTATCGGCCAGGGACTGCTCGTCACCCTGGCCATCGAGGACCAGCGACACGATATCCGAGTACGACGCGATGAGTTCTTCGGCCTCCTGCTGCGTTGCCGCCAACACGACGTTCTCGAAGGAAGAACGCAGGTCGGACACTGACCCAAAGGGGCGGGCATCCCAGGCACGCTCCGCCGGCCATGTCTGCGTCGTGAACATCTGGGAGAACGTCGACACGAAGGTCTCGCGATCCATCGCGTTCACGTCGTCCAGGTTGATCTTCTTGCCGTCCACAACGGCCACGTCCGGGGAAGCAGGGCGACCGATGTGGAAGAATAGAAGGTTCAGGATGATGGCGGTCAGCGAGCCGATCGTCACGCCGGAGCCGAAGATGATCTGCAGCCAGGCGGGCATGACCGTGACGATGCCGGGCTTGAGGGTGACCAGCAGTGCCATGCCGATTGACGTGGAGACGATGACGGCGTTGCGGTTGTCACGAAGGTCGACCTTGGCCAGGGTCTGGATACCCACGACGGCGACGTTGGCGAACATCGCGAGGGACGCGCCGCCGATGACGGGCTGCGGAATCGACGCGACGATGGCCGCCGCCTTGGGCAGCAGCCCGATGATGATCATGAAGACGCCGGCGGCCGTGACGACCCAGCGGGACTTCACGCGGGTCAGGCGCACCAGGCCGACGTTTTGCGCAAAGCAGGTGTAGGGGAACGAGTTGAGGACGCCGCCCAGCAGGGTGGACAGGCCGTCGGCGCGCAGGGCGTTGGCGATGTCGCGCGGGGCGATGCGCTTGCCCACGACCTCGCCGGTCGCGAAGACGTCACCCGTGGTCTCCACGGCAGTC
>QWCO01001338.1_pt1 | contig 15926 bp, 10 predicted proteins | sample 1972611 | NCBI WGS metagenome assembly QWCO01 (sample SAMN09866706, study PRJNA288562) | Human oral metagenome isolate term1_saliva, whole genome shotgun sequencing... | reverse complement strand
CTTTCAAAGATCACAGCAGCACTTTTGCTGCCTCGTTGCGTTCAGAGCGTAACTCTCTCTTGCAAGAGCGTTGCTTCCCGATTGCGAGTGCAAAGGTAGGGCATTTCTGCATTCCCTGCAAGACTTCGACGAAAAAAAATGCGAGAAAAATTCATTTACACCCATTTTGCTACTTCATAGCATGGCAAAATCGGCAGTTAAGTCCGTTTTTTCGCTTCATCCCCTCCCTGTGATTTCTTCCCCAAAACCGCCTTTTTTCGCCCAATTCGGCCGCTTTGGGAGCAAATTCCGCCTTTTTCGGGGTGTTTTTCTCTTCAGCTCGCGAGAAATTCTCGCCCGAAATCGCATTTTGCGCCGAAAAAATCAGTTTGACGAGGAGTTTTTGCTTGCAATTCGTCCCAAATACGACTTTTTCAGGCGAGGAAAAGGAGGAAGAAGTCATATTTCACCCCCTTAAACAGACGAATCGAGATGAAAATGGACATATTTCTTTGAAAAAAGGAGAGCGCGAGAGGAAATATAAGGGAGAATGCGACGAAACGAGGACAGAGCAAAAGAAAAAGAACCGACCTACGAAGAAAGACGAAGGGAAGATACCCAAAATACCGGAGCGTAAAATCAAAATGGGAAAGGTGGTGTTGAAACAGGACAGCCGGGATCGAAAAACAAAAGGCCATCACGGAAAAGCCAAAGGACAAAATCAAAAAGCAAGCATACACAACCGAGCAAGACAAATTGTTTTTCTCTCCCTCCCCCACTCCGTTCAAAAAATACAAGCCGACTTTCTCTCCAAACGTCCCCTCTTTTCGCGACTTTCTCTCTTGTTTCTCTCAAAACCTCCCTACCCCGCACAAAATCCATTTCACCCTACGCGCAGGACACGCGCCTACGCGTATGTACGCGCTCGCGCTCTCAGCGATTTTTCCATTTTTGCCTTCACCCTTCACCTTACCCCACAACAAGCTGTAGATCAACCGCTTGAGTGTGAAGGTAAACCCTTCCTTCACCTTCACCTTCACCGCAACAATCTGATATACAACACCTTGCACGACATCGATTGCCAAAAACAGGTGAAGGCAAAAGGGTGAAGCCTTCACCCGCAACTCACACTTGCTCAACACCTTAGACCCAAAAGGTGAAGAGGTGAAGGCAAAAATAGAAAAACACTGGACGCGCGCGCGTATACGCGTACATTATTTCATAAGAATCACTCCGCCGCTACGAAGCATCTCGTTCGTACTGCCGACCGAGCACTTGCTTTCGGCGATGAGCCGCTTCGGCGGACGAAATGGTTTCCTCGACGGCGTGCACTTTCACACGCCCACCTTCAACAACACCAGCACGCCCTATACAAAGTAGACTTAGGCAAGGGCAAAAAGACACAGCATCAAGCCCTTTCGACGAGTTTTCGTCCTCGAAAGCATGTCAGCTCAAAATAAAACGCTAAATTTGCGGCGCAATAGAAATATACTACACAACGATAATCTCATGATCAAATCTCAGGACATCAAGAAGGGCGTTTGCATCCGCATGGACGGCAAGCTCTACTTCTGCATCGACTTCCTCCACGTGAAGCCCGGTAAGGGTAACACCATCATGCGCACCACCCTCAAGGACGTGGTGAGCGGTCGCGTGCTCGAAAAGCGCTTCAACATCGGCGAAGCCCTCGAAGACGTGCGCGTGGAACGTCGCCCCTATCAATACCTCTATCAGGAGGGTGAAGACTACCTCTTCATGAACCAAGAAACTTTCGACCAAGTGCCCATCTCTCGCGACCTGATCACGGGTGTGGACTACATGAAGGAAGGCGACGTGGTGACAGTGGTGAGCGACGCTTCGACGGAGACGATTCTCTATGCAGAAATGCCCATCAAGGTGGTGCTTCGCATCGACTACACGGAACCCGGTTTGCGCGGTGACACGGCAACGAACACGCTGAAGGACGCCACCCTCGAAACGGGTGCGAAGATCCGCGTTCCCCTCTTCATCGAAACCGGCGAACTCGTGGAAGTAGACACGCGCGACGGCTCTTATCAGAACCGCGTGAAGGCTTAATGCCTTGCTGCTTCGCAGTATTTCCCCCATCGGCCTCGGCATACACTTTCGGGTATGTCGAGGCTTTTTTTGAGCAAAGACCGACAAAGTGAACTTTTCGCAAGCACGGTTTGGTAAGCCGCTGCGAAAGTTGTACTTTTACGTCGTGTAACCCCAAAAACGCGCCCCATGACGCCCATTCAACTCATCGCTCAGCGGTTGAACCTCCGCGAAAAACAAGTAGAACAAACCATCGCCCTCCTCGACGAGGGCGCCACGATACCGTTTATTTCCCGTTACCGCAAAGAAGCGACGAGCGGTTTGGACGAAGTGGCCGTAGCCGCCGTGGCCGAACAGCATCGTCAGCTCGACGAACTGGAGCATCGCAAGGCTTTTGTGCTCGAAACCATCGAGACACAAGGCGCGCTGACCGACGAACTGCGAGCGCGCATCACGGCTTGTTGGGATGCGACGGAAATCGAAGATATCTATTTGCCCTTCAAACCCAAACGCCGCACTCGTGCACAGATGGCACGCGAAAAAGGACTCGAACCGCTCGCGCAACGCTTGTTGCTGCGCCCGAACAGCGATCCGGAGCAGGAAGCCGAAGGTTTTCTGACGGACGAAGTGGGCACGGTGGACGAGGCGCTGCAAGGGGCGCGCGACATCATCGCCGAACAGATCAGCGAAGATGAACATTCGCGCCAAACGCTGCGCCGCATCTACAGCCGCGAGGCGGTGATCACGTCGAAGGCGGTGAAAGGCAAATCGGAAACACCGGAAGCGGCCAAATATCGCGACTATTTCGAATGGAGCGAACCGCTGAAGCGCTGCACCTCCCACCGCTTGTTGGCGATGCGCCGCGGCGAGAGCGAGGGGGTGCTGCGCGTGACGATCACGCCGGCCGACGATGAGCGCGCCACGGAACAGGTGGCACGACGCTATGTGAAGAGCGGTACGCGAGCCGCCGAACAAGTGGAAATGGCAGCCGGCGATGCCTACAAACGTTTGTTGCGCCCGAGCATCGAGACGGAGTTTGCGGCCTCGAGCAAGGAACAGGCGGACGAAGAAGCGATCCGTGTTTTCGCCACCAATTTGAAGCAGCTGCTGTTGGCGGCGCCGCTCGGACAACGCCGCATCATGGGCATCGACCCCGGTTTCCGCACGGGCTGTAAGGTAGTGTGTCTCGATGCACAGGGCGCGCTGCTCCACAACGAAACCATCTATCCGCACCCACCCAAGAACGAAACCGTGCGTTCGGAACAGACTTTGCGCCGCTTGCTCAAGGACTATGCGGTGGAAGCCGTGGCGATCGGCAACGGAACGGCCGGCCGCGAGACGGAAGAATTTGTGCGCGGTTTGCACGTCGAGGGCGTGGAGATTTTCTTGGTGAGCGAAGATGGTGCTTCGGTCTATTCGGCCTCGGCTACCGCACGCGAAGAGTTTCCGGACTATGACGTGACGGTGCGCGGCGCCGTCTCGATTGGTCGCCGTCTCGCCGATCCCTTGGCCGAACTGGTGAAGATCGATCCGAAAGCCATCGGGGTGGGACAATATCAGCACGATGTGGACGCCGGCGCGCTGAAACGCTCCTTGGATCAGACGGTGGAGAGTTGCGTGAACGCCGTGGGTGTGAATCTCAACACGGCTTCGGCCCACTTGCTTACCTATGTGAGCGGTCTCGGTGCGGCGCTGGCGAAGAAAATTGTGGAGTATCGCACGACACACGGCCCCTTCGGCTCGCGCCGCGAACTCCTCAAAGTGCCGCGGCTCGGCGCAAAGGCTTTTGAACAGTGCGCCGGTTTTCTGCGCATCGTCGACGGGAAGAACCCGTTGGACAACACGGCGGTTCACCCCGAGCGTTACGACATCGTGCAACACATGGCGGCCGATGCCGGTCTGGACGTGCCTGCACTCATCGCCGATGCCGAAGCGCGCAAACGCTTGGATTTGAAACGCTACTGCACGGCCGACGTGGGTCTGCCCACCCTCACCGACATTCTCGCGGAACTGGATAAACCGGGACGCGACCCTCGCGGAAAAGCGGAGGTATTCTCGTTTGAAGAAGGTATTCACTCCATCGACGATTTGGAAATCGGCATGATTCTGCCGGGCGTTGTGACGAACGTCACCAACTTCGGCGCGTTTGTCGACCTCGGCATTAAGGTGAAAGGTTTGGTACACGTTTCGCAACTCGCCGATCGCTTTGTGCGCGACCCGAATGAGGTGGTGCACGTGCAACAACAAGTGCGTGTTCGTGTGCTCGAAATCGACGAAGCCCGCGGGCGCATTGCACTTTCCATGAAAAGCGTGGAATGACGCGCACACCAACAATCCACAACGCTAATCTTTCAAAGAAACACAACATGACCGACGAACACTACATGCGTCGCGCCTTGGAAGAAGCCCACGCCGCCGCCGACCGCGGAGAAGTCCCGGTCGGTGCCGTGGTGGTTTGCCGCGACACGATCATCGCCCGCGGCCACAACCTCACCGAAACCCTGCACGATGTCACCGCCCATGCCGAAATGCAAGCGGTGACGGCCGCAGCCGGACAACTCGGGGGGAAGTATCTCAACGACTGCACGCTCTACGTCACCGTCGAACCCTGCGTGATGTGTGCCGGCGCGCTCGGTTGGTCGCAGATCAGTCGCGTCGTTTACGGCGCCGCCGACCCGAAACGCGGTTTCAGTGTCTACGCTCCTCAAGCGTTGCACCCCAAGACACAAGTCACTTCGGGCGTTCTGGCCGAAGAATGCGGCGCACTGATGAGCGATTTCTTCAAACGCAGAAGATAAGTAGCGCACTTTCCGCACCGACGCGTCCGCCTTTCGTCCCCCCTCACACCCTCTCTCATGGCTCTACACAACGAATTGGGAAAAGCCGGTGAAACCGCCGCCTGCCAATACCTGCTCGAGCGCGACTACCACATATTGGAACGCAACTGGCGCTGCCATCCGTTGGAAGTCGACCTCATCGCCGACGATTGGGGCGAACTCGTTTTCGTTGAAGTGAAAACGCGCAGCGACGACCGTTGGGAAGATCCCGCAGCCGCCGTAGATCGCTACAAACAAGAGAGTCTTTCGCTCGCTGCCATCGCCTACATCCGTCGCAATCAACTCGGCAACATCCCCTTTCGCTTCGACATCATCACCCTCGTCGGCAGCGCGCCGCCCTTCCGCATCCGTCACTACATCAACGCCTTCCCCCTCCGTCCGCCCCGCACTTTCCGCCCCGACCATGAGCAAGACCGCTTTTTCTGAACTCCCTCCCCACTGGCAGCGCCACCACTTCGCCGAAGTCCCCACCACGATGGAACTCCTTCGCGAGGATGCCCTCGAAGAACGTGCCGACATTGAAGAAGAAAGGGAAAGAAGAAAGGAAAACAGCGAGAGTTCAAAAAGAGAACATGCCCAAGGTGTAAACATCCCCGGCAAGGAATCACAAAATGAGCACGCCCTCTATAAAGAAGAGAAGGAAAAAAAAGAGGACAAGGGAGAAATAATCGAAGAAAAACTCCCCGAACAAACTCCACTGCACCAAAAAGCGCAAAGTAAGCATGCCCTCTACAATAAAGACAAGAAAACAGAAAAGAACGGAGAAAACACGCCGGACGAGAACGCCTCGAACAAAAAAATAGTTCTCGACGACAAGCGCGCCAAGGAGATCCAGCTCGTCACAACCGACTACCAGACCCACGGACACGGACAAGTGAACACCGTGTGGGAAAGTGCACGCGGCGAAAACCTCCTCTTCAGTTTCCTCTTTCGGCCGCAGCACATCACCGCCGGCGAACAGTTTTTTCTCTCCGAAATCGCCTGCCTCGCCGTGGCACACACCCTCGACGCCTACACCGAAGGCATCAGCGTGAAATGGCCCAACGACGTTTATCATCACGACCGCAAAATCTGCGGCATGCTCCTGCGCCACACCCTCAGCGGCGCGCAGATCTCCGCCACCCTCGTCGGCATCGGTCTCAACCTCAACCAAAAGCAATTTGTCGGCGACGCGCCGAATCCCGTTTCGCTCCGGCAAATCATCGGTCGCCCCGTCGATCGCGAAGAAGTACTCAACCGCTTCGCGCATCATTTCGACCGACTGCTCCGCACCGTCACCCCTCCCGATCCCGATGAGCGCCTTGCACAGCGGCAACGTCTCCACCGCGAATACCTCCGCCGACTCTATCACCGCGACGGTGCGCACGACTATGTCGACGTGGCGAGCGGCGAAACCTTCTCCGCCCACATCGTCGACGTCGCCCCCACCGGCCAACTCACCCTCCAAACCACCGACGGCCGCCTCCGCCACTACCATTTCAAAGAAGTGCGCTTCGTCGTTCCCCCCTCTCCTGTTTCTTCTTCCGTCTCCCATGTCTGAGCACCGCGCCATCCTCCGCATCGCCGTCCCCTCCATCCTGTCGAACATCACCGTCCCCCTCCTCGGTTGGGTCGACACCGCCATCGCCGGCCACCTCGGCACGTCCGACTATCTCGCGGCCATCGCCATCGGCAGCGCCCTCTTCTCCGTCACCTACACCCTCTTCAACTTTCTGCGCATGGGCACCGGCGGTCTCACCGCCCAAGCCTATGGCAGTCAGCGACACGACGAAACCGCCCTGCTCCTCCTCCGCGGTCTGCTCATCGCCCTGGGCATCGGCGCCCTCCTCATCGCGTTACAAACGCCCCTGCTGCATTTCGGTCTCTCGTTCATGACCACCTCCGCCCCGGTGGCCACGCAGGCCGTCGCTTACTACCGCGTGCTCATTTGGGGTGCCCCCGCCACGCTGAGTCTCTACGTCCTCAACGGCTGGTTGCTCGGTAGGCAAGACGCGCGCACGCCCCTCCTCATCGCCGTGGTGCAAAACCTCCTCAACATCGGCGCCAGCCTGCTCCTCGTTCACGGCTTCGGGCTCCGGCTCATGGGCGTCGCCGGCGGCACCCTCCTCGCCCAATGGGTCGGCGCCGCCCTCGCCCTCTTTTTCGCCCTCCGCACCCTGCGGCGTCACGGCAGCACCCCGCGGCTCTCCGCCGCCTTCCGCAATGCCGGCGCGTGGCGTTCGTTCTTCACGGTCAACGTCTTCATCTTTCTCCGCACCCTCTGTCTCGTCGCCGTCATGTTCTCGTTCACGGCCTTCGGCAGTCGGCGCGGCCCCACCCTCCTTTCGGCCAACGCCGTGCTGCTCCAACTCTTCACCCTCGTGAGCTACGTCATGGACGGTTTCGCCTACGCCGGCGAAGCCGTGGGCGGTCACCTCGTCGGTGCCGGCAGCGCAGCGCGTTTCCGCCGCCTCGTCCGCACGCTCTTCACTTGGGGCGTGGGACTTTCGCTCCTGTTCTCCGCCGTCTTTGCCCTCGGCGGCAGCGCGCTCATCGCCCTCTTCACCGACGCCGTCGCCGTGCGCCAAGCCGCCGAGAGTTATCTCCTCTACGCCGTCCTGCTCCCCCCGGTCGCCATGTCCGGTTTTCTGCTCGACGGCCTTTTCGTAGGCACCACCGCCACCTCGGGCATGCTTCTCGGCGTGGCCGTGGCCGCCGTTGGCTTCTTCGCCCTCCACAGCCTCCTCGCCCCCACCCTCGGCAACCACGGCCTGTGGATCGCCTTTCTCTCCTACCTCGCCCTGCGCGGACTGGTGCAAGGCGCGCAACTCCCCGCCATCGTGCGCCGCAGTTTCGCCCCCTCCGCAGCGCAGACGGCACACTGATTCCCCATTTCGCAACAATACTATTCATTTTCAGATATGAAATTCAAACGCATTCTCCTCAAACTCAGCGGCGAAAGCCTCATGGGTGCCCAAGGTCACGGCATCGACACCCAGCGTCTCAACGAATATGCCGACCAAATTCGCGAAATCCGCGAGATGGGCGTGCAAGTGGGCATCGTCATCGGCGGCGGCAACATCTTCCGCGGCCTCAGCGGCGCCGGCAAAGGTTTCGACCGCGTGAAAGGCGACCAAATGGGCATGTGCGCCACGGTCATCAACAGCCTCGCCCTCTCCTCCGCCCTCGGTGCGCAAGGCGTGCCCAACCGCGTGCTCACCGCCATCCGCATGGAACCCATCGGCGAGTTCTATTCGAAGTGGAAAGCCCTCGAAGCCCTCGAACGCGGCGAAGTGGTGATCATGAGCGCCGGCACCGGCAACCCCTACTTCACCACCGACACCGGTTCTTCGCTCCGCGGCATCGAGATTGAAGCCGACGTCATGCTCAAAGGTACGCGCGTGGACGGCGTCTACACCGCCGATCCCGAAAAAGACCCCAGCGCCACGAAGTTCGACGAGATCACCTACGACGAAGTGCTGCGCCGCGGTCTGAAAGTGATGGACGTGACGGCCACCGCCATGTGTCGCGAAAACCACTTCCCCATCTACGTCTTCAACATGGACGTACCCGGCAATCTGCGCCGCGTGCTCGAGGGCGAACCCATCGGCACCTACGTGCACGACTGACCCTTTTCGTCGCCCTCCCCACCCTCTCGGCGGACGAAGAGCCCCACCGCGGAACCCCCACCGCGCGGCGCTCTTCGTCCGCCGTTTTTTGATGCACAAATGTGCCCTTTCCTCGCGCGTGCGCGCGTCTGGCGTTTTTCGTATTTTGCCTTCACCTCTTCACCCAACGCCGATAAATCACTCGTTCACTGCAAGTTACGCGTGAAGGCTTCACACTTTCCGGTTCACCCCCTTCGGAGCAAAAAACACCACTCAACCGACTGTAATACAACGGATTGCCCGATAGGTGAAGGTGAACACAGCCTTTATCTTCACCCACAACCCCCTCAGACACAATCACTTAACGGGGTAGGTGAAGGGGTGAAGGCAAAAATCGAAAATCGGTTGTGTACACGTACGCGCGCGTAGGGCGTTGCAAATCGCCTTTCGCTTCTTCTTCACCTTCACAACTCCTCGCGAAAAGTGCTCTACTTTTTCAACATTCTCCCCTGCTTTTCCGAGAAAGTCCCCTGCTTTCCGTCGATCCACTCGAAGAAACACGGAAAACACAAAAACATCTAACGAAAGTTTCGATACAAAAAAACAATTTTCCCTTGTCCTTTCCGAGAAAAAGCGTACATTTGCAGCAAACCTACTTAATTTCACACTTCGCCCATGAAACCCCTATTGAGAATCGCCCTCCTTGTCGGCTTCATTGCACTCGGGCTCGCCGCTCGCGCCGGCTCGCTCACAGCGTACTCTACCGACTCCGTGCGCACCGACAGCACGAAGACACACGCACTGCACGAAGCCACGCCTGCTCTTCATCACCCGCAAAGACACCGTCATCTACGACCTCGACGCCGTGAAACTCAAAGACGGCGCCAACCTCGGCGATGCGCTCAAGAAACTGCCCGGCATGGAGATACGGAAGAAGAAACTCTACTACATGGGCAAGCCCGTGGATCGGCTACTGGTGAACGGTTTCGACTTTTCGCGCAACGACCCCTCGATGGCGCTCGAAGCCCTGCCGGCCTACATCGTCAAGAGTGTGAAAGCCTATGAGCAACGCGGCGAACTGGCGCGCGTGACGGGACTCGACGACGGTTCGCGCGAGCAGGTGGTCAATGTGGTGCTCCGCAAGAAATACATGGGCACGTGGACGGGGCAAGCCGACCTCTCGGGCGGCACGCCCGACCTCTATAGCGCCCGAGGCTATGCCAATACCTTCACCGACCGCTACCGCGTGTCGCTCTTCGGCAATGCCAACAACACGAACAACGAACTCTGGTACAACGGCGACGGATCGATCAGTGTCTACAACTTCAATCCCTCCGGTAAGAATGCCTTCCATTCGCCGGGCGGCACCCTGTTTTGGCGCAACAAGAGCGACGAGAACGCCGCGGGCTATCTGAAGATCGAGGCCACGGGCGACTATAACAACAACACGCTGCGCAACACCCGCTACACGGAGTTGGAAACGAGGCTCAGCAGCGGCAGCAGTTACAACGCGACCGAGGAGCACACTCACTCGCATGAGACGCGCGTGTCGGGTCACCTCTTTGTGACGTGGCGACCGACGGCGACCACCTACGTGTTCTATCAAAATAACGCATGGCGCTCGCGCACCACTTCGGACAACAACGGGCGCGGCGCGACGTGGAACGCCAATCCCTTCAACGCGGGATATGCCCCACTCGATTCGGTTTTCGCCCCGAACCTGCTGCGTGCCACGATGTTCGGTGCCGTGACCCGCACGCGGTCGGTCGGACAAGGCGAAAACACGCTCGCCCACGTCGACCAACTGCTCAGGGTCAATCAGAAACTCAACTCCCAAGGGGCGAACCTCACTTGGCAAACGTTTCTGAGGCGCGAAGAAACAGCGTCCGACAACTTCTCGCTCGACGGCTACCACTATTTCCTCCCCCAAGCAAACAACTTGCCCCACTTGCTTCACCGCTACCGTGACAATGCGACCGGCAACACCTATCTGGGTTCGACGCTGGAACTGCAATGGCCCGTGGGCAAACATTTTGTGCCGGGTGCGCGCTACGCCTTTTCGCACCTCCACAACCGGATGGACACCGACGGCTTCCTGCTCAACCGCCTGAGCGGCGCGCCTACCACCTTCGACACCGCCCTCCCCCTCCTCGCCCGACTGCCCGAGGGCATCGCCGATTGGCGACGCCTCGCTCGCGAAAATGAGATCACGCGTCACACCCTGCAAAACACCACCTCGCACAGCGGAACGCTCTTTCTCCGCTACACCGCCGATCGGTGGTTCTCGTCGGTGAACCTAACGCTCCAACACGAGAACGAGACCTACGATTTCGAGAAAGGCGGTTTTCCGGCACAGCACCTCACGCGCCGACAAACGCTGCCCGCCTTCTCGACCAAAACAGAATGGAAGCCCGGCTCAAGCAAGTTCACTTTCGACTATGATCTCAGCACGAGTGCGCCTTCCATCACGGAGCAGATCACACTGCCCGATCTCGCCGATCCGCAAAATGTGCACCTCAGCAACCCGGATCTGAAGAACAAGGTCACGCACAACTTCTCGCTGAGGAGCGAAAACCTATTTGAACAGCACCGCGGCGAAGAGACAAAACGCCACCAACTCTATGCGAGTATCATATTTACCACCACGGCCAATGAAACGACGCAACTCACCGCGTTCGACCGCACCACGGGCGTGACCACGACGAAGCCGGTCAACATCTCGGGGGCCTGGAACACGAGTTCCTATCTCTACTTTATCCAATCGCTCGACTATGCGAGCCGTTTCACCTTCGGTTATTACGCCTCACAGAGCACCACTCGCCGGCAAAACTTCAATGTGGCGGGTTCGCTCGCCGATGCACGCCCCGAAGAACTGTTCTTCCACACGATAACCTTTGCTTGTGGGCCTCAATACCGCGGCGATAAACTTTCTGCGGAAACGTCATTCAACCTCTCTTACAGTTTCAACCACAGTCCCAACCCCATCTACGACCGCCAGCGCACATTCGAGCCCAGGGCTATGGTAGACTTTGAATACGAGCTTCCCTTCGGGCTCCATCTCGGCCTGCGTTATCGATTGAGTCACATCGACTACCGGGGCACGCAGCACTATCGCCGCACCGAGCATGAGCTGAATTTCGACCTCACGCGGGCTTTCCTCAAGGGCAAGAACTTAACGGTCTCACTCAGGGGACACGACCTCTTCAACAACAACCGCGGCATCACCCACAACTTCAACGAAACGTCAATCGAACGCATTTACGACACGGCCTACGGCCGCTACTTCCTAATCGGCTTCACCTATCGTTTCACCACGAAAAAACAAGAGACCGAGGAGTGAGACTCCGGACTAAAAAAGATCCGCAAGACGACTGTTTGACAACAGCGCGTCTTGCGGATTGGGCTTTGTAGAAGGGGTTGCAGCTCTTACAGAGAGCGGCTTATAAATGACTCAGAAAAGACCTTTCGTTTTGCTCCATTCGTGCAATGAAGTTAGAAAAACTATCACTCCCGGAAGGGATTCTCAATCCCAATTTCGTAATCGTTCCTCCGTTAACTCCATCCACTTCTGATAAGAGATCCAACATTTCGGGCTTTACTTCCTCGTCGGGATGAGGAAAGAACAAGTACCCCTTATCAGTGCAAAACCGATACATATAGGTGATGGTTTTGTAATAAATGGCGGTAGCCTTTTCTTCACTGTAGGTACGCTGCTCTTTAAGGGGAATGTACTTTGCATCTGCCACCGAAGACTGATCTACAGCAACGTAGTCCGGAATGATCCTTTGCCCTTGTTTGAACAGGCGAATGGGACTTCCGTCACCTAAGAAATAATGAGTGTATTTTCCCTCAAGTAGCAAGGCTAAGTATTCTTCCCACAACCAAGCAGCATCAATAAGCACTCCATAAATTTCATCCTCACACTGCCCATATTTCAATTCTTCGTGTCGAAGGATTTGCAAACAGAGCTTTTGCAAAGAGGTATATTCACTATAATAAGGGTGTTCCGGTGGGCGCAAATTCTGATTGATAACCGCTTGCCGCTGATTCGGACGATAAGAAGGAGTGGCGCTGATCATCTGTTCCACAGCTTGTATGGTATCGAAATCGATCCTGAGCAAATCACCTCCTTTATATTTTTCAATAAACGCAATGGTGTGTCTAATCAGCTGGGTTACTTCATTGTCGTAACTGAATTCTCGCGTCCGGTAGGCCACCCTTCCATTGAAGGGTTCATTGCTCCTTATATGCCGACTCACATCGACAACTCCTCTTGCATTGGCATCATTGTATTTCTTGGTTACGTATTTCTTGTATACCCCTTGGTTTATCGCCTTTTTCAGATACAATGGAAACAAGTAGACGAGAAAATCAAATACGCTGTCTTCGTTTATCGTGTGCTGCAGATTGAACAAATTGATTTTGGCCACCTTTTGAAGCATGTAGTGCAAAAAGTAGTCTTCGCCCTTCCTCTCTGCAAACCTTGAATGGATGGACAGACGGGTACTATTCCGCCCCACAAAGCCAACGATACTATTTGTAAATAGTTTATCTCCATCGATACGGCATATCTGTTTCTTTCCAAAATCTCTGTCATAATGCGCAAAGGAATCCGGAAACATCAACAAACTGGGGCACTCATCGAGCGTAAGATCCGATAAAGCCACATTGGCTATCGCCATCAAATCCTTTTTTTCTTCAGGTTCGATAGTTTGACCGGACCAGTTATAATCGTAGGTAATCAATGTGCCTCAGTATCTTTATAAGCTTCGTGCAATCGAGTTATCTTTGTCTCAATATCGGTTGTTCCTCTGAGATATTCGTATAACAAACCTTTCAGATGGTTCTCCCACAAATCGTCAAAGTTGCCATACAATCCATACTTAAGGAAATAGGAAGCTCCTATTTGATAAGCTTTGGTTAGGCCGATTCGATCCCGGGAAGTATTTGTAGAACTCTGATACTGATCAATGATGCAAGCATTGAGGTTGTTCATTCGGTTCTTCATCTCTTGAATCACCTTATCCGTTGGCTTTTTGCCATTCCAAGCCTCGCCCTCATCAAGCATTGACTGTCGGGAGGAGGCTGTGATCTCCTTCCATGCAAATCGTCTCCGCATCGCAAAATCCATACTTTCAACGCTTCTGTCAATATCGTTCATCGTACCAATGATATACACGTTTTCGGGAATATAGAAGCCATTGAAAAAGGTGTCGTCCTGAGATACAAGATTTTGGTATTGGGTCATGACTTTTCCCTTTTCTCCTCGGTAACCGGGATCGACTGAATAGAACAACTCACCGAAGATCTTAGAGATTTCACCGCGGTTGATCTCATCGATGATGAATACATAAGGTTTGGGAGGGGCAACGGTATTTACCAAGTATTTGCCCCTGATATACTCTCCGACTGAGGGCGGGTAAGTATCGTGTTTTTCATCATATTCCCCGGTAGTAAGATAAGTCAACACGTCCTTTTCAGAACAATAATAACCATCTTCCTTCTCTGAGTTGATGGGGTAGACTTTAATTGTGCCTTTATCATTTAATTGGACACGAATCTTCCTTGCACTATCTCTAAAACAAGAAATCTCTATCGGCTGCGATACGGATAAATCTTTTTTGAACTGTTCGAGGGCTTGGTCTGCTTGCAATCCTCGGCTGTTGATCGCTTCTTTGCAAAATGCTTTGAAGACACCATCTTTTCTTTCAAAACCAAGTTGGTCCTCCTTCTTCATCGGACGCAATCCTTCTACAAAATCAGTATAATCATAAGAAGGATGGAATTGAACCAGTTTCCATTCTGCCCCCATGTCTTCAGCAATTTTCTTTGCCATGTAGGTTTTACCCGTTCCCGGTGCGCCGGTAAGAATAAGATTATGATTTCCGAGAAGCAACTTTTTGATTTTGTCAAGTTCCATATTGTTCAAGATTTCCTGACTCCGTTTTTTATCTAATTCTTTTGCGAACTCTTTGAATTGCACCCAATGTTCTTTATAATACTCTTCTACAATATCCGCTATTTCCTCACAAGTGTACTGTGCAACTTCCTGTGGTGAATATTCAATCCAAGTTTTATCCTTTATAGCTTCAGGATCAACAGGATCATCTTCAACCTCATTAAATCTAAACCCAATATATAAATAAAGTCCCTTTTCGAGCGTACCAAGAACAACGAACATCTTATCATATATCTCCTTGAACAGCTCTTTGTCCTTTGGGTAAATTTGAGACCAATGATATGCAGAATATTTTCCACCTTGGTTTTGTGGGTTTCTGATTATATCTGTAGGGTATCCTCTTCTTTTCAACTCTGCAACAACCGATCCAAGTTTATAATACACCTTTCTAAGCTTTTCATGCCCTTCAGGTGCGTCACGGCTTTTACGACCCGCATATTGGGCAAACAAAGCAAAATCCGATTCATCAAATAAGTTATTCATAAGATTATCTAATCATGAAACAATCGAAGATGTGCAGTCCCGCCTCAACTAAGACTCTCGATAAGCATGCCCCCTCACGACACCACGTTTTGCGGCGCGCCGGCGAGGAAGGCCTTGAGATTGTCGGCCATGATGCGGACGATGCGGCCGCGAGCGGCGGCAGTTGCCCACGCGATGTGGGGCGTGACGAAGGTATTGGGGGCGGAGAGAATGGGATGGTCGGCCGCGGGCGGTTCGGTGGAGAGGACATCGCAGGCGTAGGCGCCGAGACGACCGGACTGCAAGGCTTCGGCCACCGCGATGTCGTCAATCAATGCGCCGCGCGCCGTGTTGACGAGAATCAAACCGGGGGCGGCTCGTTCCAAAAGCGACGCGTTGACGAAGGCACGGTTTTGCTCCGTGAGGGGGCAGTGGAGCGACACGATGCGCGAGGTGGCAAAGGCTTCGTCGAGGGTGATTTTGCGCACGCCGGTCGGGAGCGTCGACTCGTCTTGCGAGGTGACGGCGCACACTTCCGCTTCGAGCACACGGAGGAGTTCGGCGACCTTGCGCCCGATGTTGCCCATACCGATGAGGGAAACGCGCACGCCGCTGAGTTCTTCGACGGCTTCGTTCCACAAACTGAAATCGCGACTGCGCGACCAGTAGCCTTCGCGGTTCAACTGCGCATACTGCCCCACGCGGTTGGTGACTTCGAGGAGCAGGGCGAGGGTGTGTTGTGCCACGGCGAGCGTGCCGTAAGCGGGTACGTTGCAGACGGTGACCCCACGTTCGCGGGCGGCGGCCACGTCCACCACGTCATAGCCCGTGGCGGCGACCAAAATCAGGCGGAGTCGGGGAAGACGATCGAGGATTTCGGCCGTGATGCGCACTTTGTTGAGGATGATCACTTCGGCTTCGGCGGCACGCGCCACGACCTCTGCACTTGGCGTGCGCTCGTAGACGGTGAGTTGGCCTTGTTCGGCCAGCACTCCCCAATCGAGATCGCCGGGGTTGAGTACAAAACTGTCGAGAAAAACGATATTG
>QWCO01000735.1_pt1 | contig 15968 bp, 14 predicted proteins | sample 1972611 | NCBI WGS metagenome assembly QWCO01 (sample SAMN09866706, study PRJNA288562) | Human oral metagenome isolate term1_saliva, whole genome shotgun sequencing... | reverse complement strand
GTTATAGGCATAGTCGGGTGTACCATTCGCACCACGCACGCGAAGTGCCGTATGTCCATACAAACGATAAAGACTTGTTCCAGGCGCACAGGTGAGCAAACTCACTCGCGCACTGTCGTTGGCAGCAGACATGGTAGACACATCTACAAAACTTTGAGCCCTCACCGCTAGCGGCAAGAGCACCAAAACAAGAAGTATGTGCAGTATTTTCTTCATCATTGCACAGTTATTGACGGGCAAATTTACAGAAAAATGAGCAAGGGACAAAATTTTTGCTCTTCCTTTTTCTCTTTTCCTCAAGGAAACGGCCTCAACCCTCCGTTGTGATGTCTAAGCCAGAGGAAAACAGCAAAAGTCAGGCACAACATCCGGCGCAGAACTTGAGCGTTCAAATAAACACAAAGCAGGTGCTATAGTCCTCATAAACAAAGAAAACTATAGCACCCGCGTTACGGAAAGCGCCACCAGCAATGGTGCGATGTGTGTAGTCGGCTTTCAACACGATGTCTTTGCCCAAACGATAGTTCACACCAGCCACCCACATGGAGGTTTCAAAAACATTCGTCATAGGGGCGGGGGGATAAACAAATTCTACCCCCTCATGTTGTGGATTGTAATACTCATAACGCACGAAAGGAATAATGTCAGGGGTGTGATTGGAATGGAAGACATTCTTCAGATTGAAACCAACCTCTGCACCATAGCTCAGTGCGCTTTTCGCGAGGAAGAACCTTTTTCCTCCCAAACCTCCAAGGGCATCGGCATTGTCTACATTGCCTGACAACACATTTGCGCGAGCTTCTACATATTTGCTCAGCCATTGTGCATCAAACGACCAGAGAAAGACGGGGATACGACGTAGCTTACTACGAGATTCTTCAGACATAAACGCATTATCCATCGTATTGGAGCAATAATAAGCGCTTGCTCCCAAGCGCAAACCATGCACACCCACCCAGTCTAAGCGTGCGGTCACCGCAGGACTGGTGAAGTTGTCTTCTTCAAAAAGTCCTTAATGTCCACCGTGCACCCAATGTTTAGGGCTAAAATTCTGGGCATTCAAGCCAGCCACCACCATCGCTTGATAGTTAAATTGCGCCATCTTTCGACCAAAGCTACCATACGCCGCAAGACCTGTTTCGTGCCAAGTACTGGGGATGATGCTTGTTTCGCCTTCTGGACGCGAAGTACCAAAGAAGTTCAGTGGTTCGTGGTGAGCATTGGTAAGCCCCATCGGCACCACCATGTGTCCAAAACGGAGATTAAAAGCGGGATGAATGAGGCGTGTGATATGAAATTGTTCAATTCCCACTTGTCCTCCCTTAGTGATAAAAGAAGATGCAGTGCCCGATTTCGTTTCTTCCACTTCGCCAACTATACCCGTTCCGCCTGATTCAAATTCGATCTCAGCTCCCACGATCCACTTGGGATTGATTTTATAATCCAATGCTAAGACGAAGCGAGGAATGGAGATAGTCGCACGGTTTTCTGCTTCGCTTCCTGATTGCGTAGCTAAGCGATCTAAGCCATACCCTTTGAAAGAAGAGAGCATTTCTCCATAACCGCCTAAGCGGAAACGTGTGAAACTATCATATTCTTCGTCCGAAGCACGAAGTTTGAGGGCATTGTGCGGATGATTGCCGTCACAGTGCGCTTCACAATGCACATCTTGTCCATGGTGGCAGTGTGTTCCGGCAGGAACATCCTGCATACCTGCTACTCCCTTCTTGAGATTGGCAGATTTCTTATCCTTCTTCGAGTCCATCACTCCATCGGGCACCCGAGCATTGAGTTCTTTCAAGGGGTGATCACCCATGATTTCGTCTTTGATGCGGCATTGTGCAGCAGCATTCAACGAGAGCGCAGCCACGAAGGCGGTAAAAAGTAAATTTTTGCTAGTCATTGCTTTTGTTTTTCAATATACAGCTGCAAAATTACGACATTTATCGTAAACAAGCAATCACCAGATATAAGTATTTTCGTCCGTCATCTTCCTCCTTGCTATGAGCTTTTTATGGAAAATACCGACATATAAGGAGGGGAAACCCGAAAAAAAGTTTGTATCTTTGCAAATACATTGGTCAATAATCCATACGTTTTTCAGGCTTTCTCAGTTTGTCTCGTAGTGATTATGCCGAAATCATGGTATTCTATTCCTCTCTTTTATCCTATGACTACTGGCTACACTGAACATAACAAGATGAGCGACGTCATAGCGTCGCAGCCTTCTCTACTTCAAATGATTTCTCGCTTTGGCATCCAACTAGGTGTGGGCGAGAAAACAGTGCGCGAAGTGTGTGAAGCCTCAAAGGTAGACACGACAACTTTCCTTGCCGTGGCTAATGTTATGAAGCAAGGAGCCACAGCAGCAGGGTTTTACATCGACAAAATCGATATGCCCACCATGATGCGCCACTTGGAGTCGGCACACGAGTTCTTCCTCGACTTCCAACTCCCACATATTTTCTCTTATGTCAAGCGATTGCTGGCAGGAGAAAAGGTGACGGACTTCCGCATTGCACAATATTCCAGTAGCCATGACGGAATGGAGCACAAACTTCAGGAACTAAAGAATATCATCATTAAGTATTACACGCCCAACGAAGGCACGTCGGGTGATTTACTTTGCTATGTTCTCTTCAGCATCTACAATTCGGAAGCTGATCTTCGTGCGCACTGCGATATGGAAGACTCACTGTTCTTCCCAGCTGTACAACTTTTGGAGGAGCGCATTGCGAACAATCAGTTTAGCGCGAATACAAATGATGAAAACGAAGACGGAGAAACCCTCACCGAACGCGAACGCCAAATCGTGGCTTGCGTGGTGCGTGGCTTGACCAATCGTGAAGTAGCGGAGCAACTCTTCATTTCCATCAACACAGTGCTCACCCACCGCCGCAACATCTCGCGCAAATTGGACATTCACTCTGTGAGTGGTCTCACTATCTATGCCATCGTCAATGGCATTGTGCAAATTGACGAAGTTTCTCTCAATTAAAGCGCACTTCCTTAAACCCCAATCGGTCATTAGATCCTGAACAGATTTCATTAGATTGTTGAGCAGATTGTTTATCATGAGTTCAAAGACGTAACGGGCTACGGCGAGAACGAACGAAAAACTAGATGCCAACAAGAAAATGAAAGTTGACAGGAAGTTATCTTTTCAATTACGAGTCGTATTAAAACGGTCTAATGACCGATTTGGGTTAAAGGTCGGAAGACCATCAAAACACCAACACTCGGGTGTGTCAAACTAAGTTTTGGCACACCCGAGTGTTTTTTTCGTTCATTCTGGGAAAGTTCATTGAAAAACACTTTGTAAGGAAGCGAGAGTGGTCTGCACAAAGAGACTAAGTTGTGGCAGTGATTCAAAGGTTTCCCCCTGTAAATCAGAGTGCACGAACAGCATCGTCACGATGCCTTGCGCTAGAAATAAATATTTCCTCAAAGCGCACTCCTCAAAACGTGGGAGATTTTCTGAAAAACGTCGGAGTTTTTCGAAAAAACGTGGGAGATTTCTCAAAAAACGTGGGAGATTTCTCAAAAAACGTGGGAGATTTTCATCACAACCATTTGAGAACTCTGTCAAAAGTCGAGAATGAGGGTGTTTCGACTAGATAGATTCACTCCTCCAACGCCCACAAAACTACGGAGAGAAAGGATATCTGCCATAACTAACTGCCCTAGCACTAGAAAAGCCAAACAGCAGAAAAACCAGTGGTGTTTTGTGAGGCATCAAAAGTGGGCAGGATGAAGAGCGAAGAAGTGGAACTTTTATTAGATTTGCTACCGAACGATTTCTTGCGATTCCAACCGAGCAACTTCTTTTCGAAGGGCAGAAGTAGCAGACCAAGGCGCACCGCAGCAAAGCCATAGGCTGCCCCTCCGAGCACATCATTGACCCAGTGGCGATTGTTGTACATGCGCAACACGCCCACCGTTGCCGCCACAGCATAAGCTCCCAGACCTGCCATATTTCCATACTCCGCGCGCACCAATTCTGCCCCCATCACGGCAGTAGCGGTATGCCCAGAGGGAAAAGAATTGCGCGCACTACCATCGGGACGTAGTGAACCAACAGAATATTTTGTGGCGTTGACCAAAGTTCCCATGATGAAATAGGTGGTTGCCCCAAGAAGTAGACGATCGCGGAAATTATGTCGATGATATACTCCTGGAAAAAAGCCTAAAGACAAAAAGGCGGCAAAGGGCGAATACTGGATATAATCATCTGCACGCATGGGACCTCTCGTGTGCCAACGAAGAAAGTGTTTGCGCACAGCCATGCGACGTTTATAAAACCAGCCACGGTCTACTACTCCCCATGCTCCAATAACTGTTAGTCCCACGGGAATACCAATTTGCAGAGTTGGAGAAAGATGGGCAAAGTGTGAGGTTTTGCGCACAAGCAGAGTGTCAATAGTGAAATCAGGAGCAAACTCCAAGGCTTTGCGCACTGACTGAGTGTCTAACCCTATGCTATCCTTCAGATAGCCCTGCACTTTGAGAGGAGCTATCGTCGTATCTGACACAGCAAAGACTCCTGCACCTCCGAAATGCGAAGTAGACTCTGAAGTGCTCTGAGCACAAAGCGGGAGCTTACAACCTATCATTGAAATAAACAAGTAGCACAGCAGGAGTGTTAATCGAAAATACATGAGAAGCAGGGAGTGTTGAACAGAAAAGTGGAAGATAACAGACAAAACATCTATCCTAAAAATCAAGATAGTTGCTAATACCGTCTAAGAAATTCAGGATAAATTGGAAGCAAAAGTAGTGATTTATCCTCAAACAGAGAGGAAAACCCCACTAAAACTTGCCTTATCGGTGATTCGACTGTCCAAATGTCATGCAAGGACTACAATAAACAAAGCACCGCTAGTTGCTTGAACTGCGGTGCTTTGATGAAAGATACAACCTAAACTTAGTAGGCGTGTTCGTTTTCTTGGAGTTCTTCCTTAGTCATACTCTTGCGGTCGATGCTATACCAAGCATAGACAATGTAGGCTAAGACAAAGGGAATGGCAATGGACACAACGCTCATGGCGGTGAGGGTGAACTCACTAGAGCAGCTATTGGCAAGGGTCAAAGAGCTTTGTGCATCAGCAAGAGAGGGATAATAAGCCGTGTTGTTCAATCCTGCGATGAGCAGCAAAGCCCAAACCGCAAGCACTGCTCCGATGCCAGTGAACCAGATGCCTCGAACATAGGTGCTGCAGAAAACGGTGCGAGCGATGCCCACCAACACGAGCACAACACCCACTAAGAAGAGTACGAGGACTCCAGGAAGTGCGAGGAAGTTGTGGAGATACTTGTAAGCCTCCATAGACACCATACCTGTGTTGGCATCAACAGCCCAGCCATCCATAGTGAGCAAGTGACCAGCAAACGCCAAGAAAAGCACGAGGAAAGCTACAGCGTCGGTGCGCACTTGACGACGGATGCGAGCGCCAAGAGTTTCGTCAGCGATATTGTTGAGCATATAGAGATCGCCCAACACGCGGCTCAAGAAGAACACCACCAAACCGAGGATAACATTCCAAGGATTTGTCACAGCTTCAAGACCGTGCCAGCCAGTGGTCCACTGACTAATAGCAGGTGCGATTTGATCGGTCATGACGTCTTTATTCACCACGAAGTTTGCACCGTGGAAGAAGGTGCCGACAGCGGTGCCCAAAAGGACAGGACCGAGCACACCGTTGAGCACGAGGAAGCAACGATAGGTGTTTTTTCCCAACAAGTTGCCGAGCTTAGATTGGAACTCATAGCTCACGGCTTGAAGCACGAAGCTAAAGAGGATAAGCATCCACACCCAGTAAGCACCACCGAAGCTGGTGCTATAGAACAAGGGGAAAGAAGCGAAGAACGCACCACCGAAAGTGACGAGCGTGGTAAAAGTGAATTCCCACTTACGACCGGTGCTGTTAACGATGAGCACGCGCTCTTCCTCAGTACGACCGAGGGTGAAGATTTGTGTGTTGGCGCCTTGCACAAACATGAGGAAGACAACCAGAGCACCGAGGAGGCTGACCAGCAACCACCAGTATTGTTGAAGAAGTTCGTAGGTAATCATAGGGCAGTGAGATTATTCTTGTTCGTGCTTGTTGATGGCTTTAAACATGATGCGCAATTCTGCTATGAGCAAAGCAGTGAAGACGAGGAAGAAGAGAGCAAAAGTGATTTGCACATTGTGCACAGAAAGACTAGACACAGCGGCATTGACGGGAAGGAGGTCTTGAATAGCCCAGGGCTGACGACCCACTTCGGCAACAATCCAACCAGCTTGTTGCGCAGCATATGCGAGTATCACGCTCCAAAGGCCCACATGAAGCAACCAGCGCATGTGCTGAAGTTTGCCTTTGCGACCAAACCACCAGAGCAAAGCCATCACTAAGATGAGCGCAAAGCCTGTGCCCACCATGATGCGGAATGACCAGAACATCAAGCCACGATTGGGCACGAGATCTTCTACCTTCTCGATGTAACCATAACCGAAGTAGGCCTTGTTTTCTTCAAACGTCTTGCGAGCTACTGCAGCCTTCTCGGGGTTGGTCTTGCGATTTTCACGATATTCTTTGAAAGCAGCGAGCGCCACTTTACCTTTCTCCATTTTCTCTGTGGCAGGAATCACCTTTTCACCCTTGTGAGTGGTGTAACCCTTATAGAGGATGTCGTTTTCACCAGGCACAAAGCAATTTGGATTTTTGAAGGCTATCAAGGAAAGCGCATAAGGCACTTTGACACCAGGCACTACAGTGAAGCACGCACCACACTCTCCATCCTTGAGTCCTTCAGCAGCGGCAAGCTTCATGGGCTGGTGAGTGGCAATATCCACACCACTAGCGTCACCAGTAGCAGCGGTGAGAATGGCAGCAATGAAACCGACAATACTAGCAACTTTGATGCTTTGTACAGCCATTTTCACGTTGCGATTGCGAAGCAAATACCAGCAACTCACGGCAACAACGAAAACCGCTCCCAACAACCATGCACTAGACACGGTGTGTGTGAACTTATTGACGGCAAAAGGCTGGAAAGCCACAGCGAAAAAGTCCATCATCTCGTTGCGCACGGTGTCGGGGTTGAAGTTCATGCCCGTGGGGTGCTGCATCCAGCTGTTGGCCACCAAAATCCACCACGCAGAAAGCGTAGCGCCGAAGCCAGTGAGCCAAGTAGAGGCGAGGTGGAAGCCCTTGCTAATCTTGCCCCATCCGAAGAACATGAGCGCGATGAAGGTGGATTCCATGAAGAAGGCGAAGATACCTTCAATGGCAAGGGGAGCACCGAAGATGTCACCCACAAACCAAGAGTAGTTGCTCCAGTTGGTACCAAACTCAAATTCGAGGATAATACCCGTGGCAACACCGATAGCGAAGTTGATACCGAAGAGCTTCTGCCAAAACTTGGTAGTTGTTTTCCAGAACTCATCACCTGTGCGGTAATAAATAGTTTCCATAATCGCCATCACGAGTGCAAGTCCGAGCGTAAGTGGGACAAACAACCAGTGATAGCATGCCGTGAGGGCAAATTGGGCGCGCGACCAGTCTAGGACTGCCGGGTCCGTGGCTTGTAAAAATGTCATATCTTGATATTGTTATTGAATTGTCTATGATGTTTCTAGTAGGAAATGCTCCAATCAGCGACCCTACGTTGGTAGGCAACACACATTATTATATATAGGGCATACCTTATTATATGATGTTCCGCAGGCTATGTGCTATATATATGGTATAGCGAGGAGAGAACGTCGAAGTTTTTGCAGCCTCAGTGAGCAGTTGGGAGCTAGAAAAAGGGAGAACTAGGCGTGCGCCATGGAAGGGTTCTAGTATCTCAGCCTTAATGACGAAGGGGAAAACCCTCTATTTGCGCTGCTCCTGCACGAAATTATCGCCTACAGTATTCGCTTTTTCAGCAGCACTACCCTTGAGCGTAGGCTGAAAGAAAAAGAGTTTAAGCACCGCAAACATGACGAAAAGTTTAATCAAGACGATGATCCAGAGCGTTTTGCCCCAGGTCATGCCTCGAAGCCCTTCGGCATAGATACGAAAAAAGGTTTTAAGTGCGGCACCCATATTGAAAAGGATAGAAAAGAATCAGAAATGAATATAGAGATTTTCACGTAACAGCAGTTCTAAGTAGGCAAACTACCAAGTCGCCTGTCGGATACCTCAGCGGGTTATTCTGATTTGTAATGTAGACTTTATAATTGTTCGGACTACAAAATTACGTCGTGCGCGTGAAATTTCCAAACATTTTTCCTCATAAATGAGGATAACGGCCTTTTTTTATCGTACAAAAGACAAAATCGCCCCATTTCCAGCTCGATTATTTGGTGTTTCCTGCGCTTCGTTGTAACTTTGCACGGCAATAATTGAAGCTATATGAAAATCATCAATACGGTCGCTGCGCTGCAACAAGCCGTGACTGAAGCTAAACAACAAGGACTTTCCGTGGGACTTGTGCCCACCATGGGGGCTTTGCACGAAGGACATGCCTCCCTCATTCGCCAAAGTGTGGCAGAAAACCAACTCACTGTGGTCAGTGTGTTTGTGAATCCCACTCAGTTTAATGACCCCAAGGATTTGCAACACTACCCAAGAACTTTTGAAGCCGACGCGCAACTCATCGCTTCGCTCGGGGGGGACGTCGTCTTTGCTCCCAGTGTGGAAGAGATATATCCGCAAGAAGACACCCGCGTGTTTGCCTATCCTCCCATCGACACCGTGATGGAAGGAGCACGCCGTCCCGGACACTTCAATGGCGTGTGCCAAATCGTGTCGAAACTCTTTGACATGGTGACCCCAGACAAGGCGTATTTCGGAGAAAAAGACTTCCAGCAAATCGCTGTGGTGCGTGCCATGATGAAAGACTTGGGCTATACCTTCCAATTGGTGCCCTGCCCCATAGTGCGCGAAGAGAGCGGTTTGGCACTTTCTTCCCGCAATGCTTTGATGAGCGACGAAGAGCGCGTGCTGGCAACCAACATTTATCGCACACTTCGCGAAAGTGTGGACTACGCACAATCGCACACTGTGGCAGAAACCCAACAATTTGTGGTGGAACAACTCAATGCCCTCGAAGGACTAGAGGTGGAATACTACGAAATCGTGAATGGCGAAACGCTGCAGCCAGTGACTTCTTGGGAAGATGCCCCCCACATCCAAGGGTGCATCACCGTGTTCTGCGGAGCGCGTCCCGTACGTCTTATCGACAACATTGCCTACCGCTAAACCGAACTTACGACAGTCTGCCATACGCAACTGTACGAAGTCAATATACAACAGCACAAGGCTAAATTAAAAACGCCTGATTCATAGTATCAAATATGATTCTCAGTCTTCTAAAATCAAAAATTCACTGTGCCACAGTCACAGAAGCCAACCTGCACTACATGGGTTCTATCACCATCGACGAGGCTTTGCTCGATGCGGCTGGACTTATTGCAGGCGAACACGTGCATGTGGTCAACAATATGAACGGTGAACGCATCGAAACTTATGTGATTCGTGGTGAGCGCAACTCTGGTTGCATCTGCCTCAATGGCGCAGCTGCTCGCCGTTTCCAAGTAGGTGACGAAGTGATCATCATGGCTTACGCTGGTTTCACTCCCGAAGAAGCCAAAGACTTCACACCGAAAGTGGTGTTCCCCAACGCACAAAACGCGCTGGACTAATGCGACGAATTGGCATTTTCGGCGGCTCATTCAATCCCATTCATCTGGGACATTTGGCGGTGGCTCAAAGAGTCGTTGACCAAGGCCTCGTGGATGAAGTCTGGCTGATGGTATCTCCGCAAAATCCTCTCAAACAAGCTGCCACAGACTTGGCTCCCGAACAAGATCGTCTTGCGCTCGCACGACAAGCTGTGGAAGATTTCCCCCATATTATCGCTGCTGACTTTGAGATGCAACTGCCGCGCCCGAGCTACACTTGGCGAACGATGGAGGCTCTTCGGCATCACTATCCCGAAAATGTCTTTTCGCTCATCATCGGTGCAGACAACTGGATGAACTTCACACGATGGGCACACCACGATGATTTATTGGCAGAATATCCCTTGCTGGTTTATCCCCGAGAAGGCTACCCAATTTTGCCAGAAACATTACCGGAAACAGTGCAACTCATCGATGCCCCACTCTTCCCCTTCAGCAGTACGAACATTCGCGCTCGACTCGCAGAAGGAAAAGATGTAGAAAAGATGATTCCTGCCTGCATCATCGATGCTGCACAACACATTTATGCACCACAAAAGTGAGCAGAAGATGCTGATTGATCGCCACGGCGTTTCCCAAAATAAGGAAACTCAAGCGAAGAAACTCCGAAAACGCATTGCATAGTAAGCTGCAAAAACCGCAAAAATAGACACAAATTCCATCGTTTGTGTCTATTTTTCTGCATAAGAACGCACGTATGTTCAGAAAATAGCACAATTCCTGCAAGTTGATTGCGTTATATTTGTACATTTGTTCAGAAATGCGTATTTTTGCAACCCAGACTTTCAAAAAGAAACCACATGTCCACACTCCGTAAGGTGAAACAACACCGTCTTCACAACGAAGGGAGTACCACCCTTACCCTAGGAGGTATTGCCCTCGTTGCCATCGCAGCCTTGGACTATTGGCTGTTTTATCCCGATTACCCTGTTGCCTTCTATATCATCTTGGCCGTATTCCTCGTTGTCTACGGCATTATTGTGAATTTCTTCCGTTGCCCCGTGCGCATCTTCCCTGGTGATACCCACAACGTGGTGGTTGCACCTGCAGATGGTCGCATTGTCGTGATTGAAGAAGTAGAAGAAAACGAATATTTCCACGACCGTCGCCTCATGGTGTCGGTGTTTATGTCCGTGACCAACGTACACGCCAACTGGTTCCCCGTAGAAGGTACAGTGAAATTGGTGCGTCATCACAATGGAAACTTTGCTAAAGCATGGTTGCCCAAAGCCAGCACCGAGAACGAACGTAGCACAGTGGTCATCACCACTCCCTCTGGTCACGACATCCTCGTGCGCCAAGTAGCAGGTGCTGTGGCACGTCGCATCGTGACTTACGCCACCGAAGAACAAACTTGTAAGATTGACAACCACCTCGGCTTCATCAAGTTTGGTTCACGTGTCGATGTTTATCTCCCTCTCGACACAGAGATTTCGGTAGTAATGGGACAAGCCACCACTGGTAACAGCACGATTCTGGGTCACCTCAAAGACAAGAATACAACGACACAGAGCGTATAACATTCTCCCTATAAGCAACGCCCTTCGGAAACACGGAGGGCGTTTGTGCATATACCTACGTGAATGTCACAAACAAGCCATGACCTCCCCGCAGGTAAGAGTGAATGGACCACGTCCGTGCTGAGTGTTCTAGTATCATCCCCACAAAGACTTCTCTATTCTCACATTTCGTAACAACAAATTTCCTCTCGTGAAACGACATATCCCCAACATTATCACTAGTTTTAATCTAGTAAGTGGTTGCATAGCCACTATATTTGCAGTCGATGGTGAACTACTTTACGCGCTTTGCTTTATGCTTCTCGGACTCCTCTTCGACTTTTTCGATGGGTTCACCGCTCGCCTTCTTGGAGTCTCTAGTCCCATCGGTAAAGAGTTGGACTCTCTGGCAGATGTCATCACCTTTGGCCTCGTCCCCTCAATGATGTTGTTCATGACCCTACAAACGTATTTGCCCATCATCTATGAGGAATATCCAGACGCTATGCTCTACATTGTCAGCATACTCCCCTTTGCCATCGCAGCATTCTCTGCAGTTCGTTTGGCAAAGTTCAATCTAGACACCCGGCAGTCGCATAGTTTCATTGGACTTCCCACACCTGCCAACGCTTTATTTTGGGCTGGTTTGACAAACTTTCTTTACAGACGCCCCATTCATTATTATCTTGTGCCCGTCACAATAGGTACTCTTATACTACTCATTGCGTTGTCATGCTGGATTATGGTCAGCGAAGTACCGATGTTCGCATTGAAATTTAAGAACTTCACGTGGAAGGACAACAAAGTACGCTACTGCTTTATGATTTTGGCGGCTGTTGTTGTGACGACTGGGGTAGGTCTCCAAATCTACGACTTAGCCTTGTCCCTCCTCATCGTACTTTACAGCCTGATTTCTCTCCTCGTTCGCAACAAGTGATGCTTTTTATGGCACAGTAGTTGCACGTATACTAAGAAACATCTGTTTAGTCACCTCAATTCAAAAAAGTATATGGGTACATTCTTAGGTTGCCTTTTTGCCTTTTTTATAGGTCTATTTTTCGTAGCATGGGCACTACTCCATCAAGGTCTTCGATTCATTCTTTCTCTCCTAGGCATCAAGTTGCCAGACAATGCAGAGGCTTTTAGACAGCAAGCACAACAACAAGGGCAACAGCAAGCGAATCGTTCCCAACAACACCATAGTTCTAGCCAAGAATCGAGCAGTAACAGTGCCTCAAATGGCAAGATTTTCACGAAAGATGAAAGTGAATACGTAGAATTTGAAGACGTGCCTTAATGGCGCGTCTTTCTTTTTGTCCATAACCTAGCGCAGGTTTTCCCTCATCTCCTCGATTTTCCGGGACATCAACCTAGAAAAAGCACAGACTACCGCTGCTTCGTTGCACTTTTCGCCCTCATCATTCGGCAGATACGTGCAATAATCCGTAACTTTGCACGTTATGTAATGTAGGCTCTGCTGTGCACCGAGGGCAAGACTAAAAAAGGTGCTGTGAATAGCATGGATTTTCCTCCATTCTCTATCCGCTTTTTCTCACGCACTCCGCCCTTTTCAGCAGGATATTTTCAACACTCCAACGACGTTATCTCCGAATGATCACTTATATCAAAGGCAGCATTGCCGAACTCACTCCCACTGAAGTGGTGGTGGAAGCCGCAGGTGTGGGCTATTCCATCGCTATTTCGCTCAACACTTTCGCAGCCCTCCAAGGCAAAGAATCGGCTCGTGTGTATGTCACTGAGGTGATTCGCGAAGATGCTCACCTTTTGTTTGGATTTTACAGCAAACAAGAACGCACTCTCTTCGAAGCCCTCACCTCGGTCAATGGCATCGGCGGACAGACGGCACGCATGGTGCTCTCGGCTTTCTCTCCTGCGGAACTGACAGAAATCATACAAGGAGAACAAACTGCCATGCTCAAGAGCGTGAAAGGTATTGGACCCAAAGCTGCCGCGCGCATTGTTTTGGACCTGCGCGACAAGATTGGCAACCTGCTCAGCACTGGAACACTCGACGTAGCTCCTTCAGCTGGTGGTGCCATTGCCACTGCCGACAAAAAAGTGGCAGAAGAAGCCATCTCTGCCCTCTCGATTCTCGGTTTCCAGCCTGCGACAGTGCGCAAGGTCATTGGCAATATCCTCAAAGCAGAACCAGGGTTGGACGTGCAGCAACTCATCAAACGCGGTTTGAAAGAAATCAAATAATCGCTCTTGTCCTGTGACATCTTCGAGCACTTCTAAGCTTTATCTCTAGAAACTCTCGAACCTCCATTTGTACTCCCTCAAAAAATTTGAACATAATGAAGCTCTTCTCTCCAAGTAAAATCCAACATTGGGTCGCACTCCTCGGTGTGGCGCTCTGCTGTGTAGCCACTTGGGGGGCAGTTCATGCGGCGTTTGTGGCACCGCGCACGGAGAAAGCAGCTGAGCGACCAGCACTACAAGCGGTGCGCGACAGCATTGTTCCAAAGCGCAACCCACAAACAGAGCGTGTTGTGCCTTTTACTGTGCGTCCCACTGCCAGTGCCAACCCCTCATCTGACGACCGCCATTCTGGCGACTTGAAAGATCCGGAGAACCTCACCACGGGATTGTTCTATGAGGAGGCGACAGGACTCTATAAATACGGCACAAAAGTAGGCGATCGCTTTGTATTCTCTCCTGTCTTCATGGGTACGGACGAAGTGATGCGCGAGGGCATCCGTCGATCTATGATGGATTACTTCCGCAAGCGCAACAACGACGAATACCGTAGCCAAGGCAAAAATAGTTTTGACTTCACCGATATGCAATTTTCCCTCGGACCCGCAGAGAAAATCTTCGGTCCTGGCGGAGTGCGCGTGCGAACCCAAGGGAGTGCAGAACTAAAACTCGGAGCGAATCACAGATGGACGGACAATCCCTCGCTGTCGGAACGTAATCGCAGCGTGTTTGGCTTCGACTTCAATGAGAAAATCAATCTTGCCCTCAACGGAAAAGTGGGCGACAAGGTGAACATGGACTTCAATTATAACTCAGAAGCCACGTTCAACTTTGACGCGCAAAACCTCAAACTCCGCTACGAAGGCAAAGAAGATGAGATTATCAAACTCGTGGAAGCCGGTAATGTGTCCATGCCCACGCAGTCTTCGCTCATCCGCGGCGGACAAAGCCTCTTCGGTGTCCGGACGGATATGCAGTTTGGTCGTCTCAAACTGCAAACCATGCTGGCGCAAAAGAAATCGGCAGCACAAACTGTCAATTCCCGTGGTGGAGTGCAGCTCACCGACTTCGAGTTCTCAGCTTCCGACTACGACGAAAACCGACATTTCTTCCTTGCTCATTTCTTCCGCGACCACTATGACCAGTGGATGACGCAGCTCCCCAACATTCTTTCGGGAGTGACCATCAATCGCATCGAACTTTGGGTCACCAACAAGAGTGCTGCCACCACCAACACGCGCAATCTTGTTGCACTCACCGACTTGGGCGAAGCCAAGAAGTTCAACAATAAGGTCTGGGTAGCGACACCGAATGATGTGGCTCCCTCCAATCGTTCTAACAACACTTACAACTTCATCCTCCAAACGGCTCCGCAAGTGCGCGACATCACGCAGAGCAACGCCCAACTTGACGCAATGGATTTGGTGGGTGGTGAGGACTACGAAAAACTGGAAAGCGCACGCCTGCTGAGCAGTTCGGAATATTCGCTCAACTCTGCCTTGGGTTATGTGTCGCTCAAGTCTACGCTCCAACCCGACCAAGTGTTGGCTGTGGCGTTTGAATACACTTATCGCGGACAAACCTATCAAGTGGGGGAATTTTCTACCGACGTCAAGGACAACACGCAAGCGCTCCTCGTCAAATCGCTCAAAAACACCGCGAACACCCCTAAGATGGGCAACTGGAAACTGATGATGCGCAACGTCTATGCGCTCGGAGCAACGGCAGTGCAACGTGAGCGGTTTGCCCTCGATGTCAAGTATTTGTCCGACACCACTGGTGTTGACATTTCCTATCTTCCTATTCCACGCCTCAAAGACAAGCGTTTACTTTCGCTCCTAGGCTTAGACAATCTGGACAACAACGCACGTCGTGTGCCGAATGGCTACTTTGACTTCGTGGAAGGCTACACCATCGACGCAGCTTCGGGGCGTGTTTTCTTCCCCCAAGTGGAGCCCTTCGGTAGCTTCTTGGCAAATGTCATCGGAGATGCTGATGTGGCGCGCAATTTTGCTTACACCGAACTCTACGATTCTACACGCACCATTGCCAAACAAGTGGCAGAACATAACAAGTTTGTCATCAAAGGTCGCTATAAAGCCACGAAGAGCGACGAGATTGTCCTCAACACTTCCGGCATACCACAAGGAAGTGTGGTCGTGACCGCTGGCGGACAAATCCTCACCGAAGGCAGTGACTACACTGTGGATTACAGTGCCGGTGTCGTACGCATCCTCAACAAGAGTATCCTCGATGCTGGAACGCCCATTCAATGCTCCGTAGAGTCCAACACCGACTACGGTTTGCAGCGCAAGACCATGATGGGATTGAACTGGCAATACGACTTTTCACGCGACTTCCAATTTGGTGGTTCTCTCCTGCATCTCAGCGAGCAACCTTTGACCTCTAAAGTAGCGCTCGGCAGTGAACCGCTCAATAACACCCTTTGGGGGCTGAACATGGCATGGAAACAGCAAAGTCAGTGGCTCACTAATCTGGTGAACCGCCTGCCCTTCGTGCACGCCTCTGCCCCATCT
>QWCO01000551.1_pt1 | contig 16079 bp, 14 predicted proteins | sample 1972611 | NCBI WGS metagenome assembly QWCO01 (sample SAMN09866706, study PRJNA288562) | Human oral metagenome isolate term1_saliva, whole genome shotgun sequencing... | reverse complement strand
CACGACTGTTTAGGTCAAGGGATTTTAAGTCCCTCGCGTCTACCAATTCCGCCACTCGCGCATACTTACATTTTACACGCCCCAACCGTAAAAGTCAAGGCGCGTAATTTTATTTTTAAGCTTCGTCTTTATCAAGAAGTGGTGCAATAATCATAATAAATAGAGAAAAAGCACCAAGCACTAAGAATGTAGCCCAAGCTTTACCCATTAATTCACCTAGGTTATTATCTAACCAGATATTTACTAGGCTAATCAAAGCACAAACCATAGCTGTAAAAATATTAAACCAAATACAAACTTGTCGGATACTTTTTACTGTCTGGCTATATTTCTTTTTTACAGGAGCTATTCGAGAATAAACTACAGCTTTTTCTTCAGTATCATTCTCTCCTTTTCGAATCTCTACAACCTTCTGATTTTCACTATTCATATCTATTCCTTTACTTTAAATTATTTGGAGGCACCTACCGGATTTGAACCGGTGTAAACGGTTTTGCAGACCGCTGCGTAACCACTCCGCCAAGGCGCCAAAGTGGTATAAAACGATTATACCACAGACTCTTTAAAAAATAAACAGTAGCGCTATTTTTTCAAAATTTCTTCTAGATTAATATTATTTCCCGTCTCCATATCTTTAAAAAAGAATGAATTTTCTAAAATCTCCCTATCGCCAATCACTAAAGTATATCGAACACCTCGTTTATCTGCAAATTTAAAGGCTTTTTTCATATTAAAATTCTCTAACAGAACTTCGACATTTTTACCTTGATTACGCATCTTATTAGCGATTTCGAAAGATTTTTTCAGCTCCCGTTCGCCACCCATTGGAATTACTAGATATTCGGCTTCTGAGCGTTTATTGAAACTCAAGAGGTTTAAATCTCGCAAGCACCAAAATAATCGCGTTAATCCAATTGAAGCACCCACACCGGGGAGTTTTTCTTTCGAATAATAACTACTTAAATTATCGTATCTTCCACCGCTTGAAACTGAGCCAATTTGTTTGAAATCATCTAGATTTGTTTCAAAAACTGTTCCGGTATAATAATCCAATCCTCGAACAATCAACATGTCAAGCTTGAAATATCCTTCCTGAACACCCATATTTTTCAGCAAACCCGAAACTTCAGAAAGTTCCACTATTCCATTACTGAAGCGTTCATTATTTATCTTTCTTGACATATTTTTAAGACTATCTAAAACCTCTTCACAAGAGCCAGAAATATTTATAAATTCAACTATTACTGAAGATTTTTCACCCAAATCTAAATTATTTAATTGTTCAGCAAACTCTTCACTTGAAATTTTTTCAGCCCGATCAATTAAAGCCATAATTTCAGAAGATTTATCTTCAACACCCAAACCTTCAATCAAACCGCTTATAATATTTCTATTACTAATTCGAATCGTAAAATTGCCAAAATTAAGTTCACGAAAGATGCTGTAAATCACAGAAATGACTTCAGCATCATAGTTTACGCTCAATTTTTCACGACCAATAACATCAATATCGCATTGATAAAATTCTCGAAAACGACCCCTCTGAGAACGTTCACCTCGATAAACTTTACCTATTTGCGAACGTTTAAATGGAAATTGCAATTGTCCAATATTATCCGCAACATAACGTGCGGTTGGAACAGTCAAATCAAACCGCAAACTTAAATCATTATCACCCTTTTTAAAGCGATATATTTGCTTTTCGGTCTCGCCGCCAGCCTTGGCTAATAAAACTTCAGTTCGTTCAATTGCTGGCGTATCAATTGGCGAAAAACCAAACTTTGCATAATTTAGCTCAATTATATTCTTAATTCGATTAAACTCAATTTGCTCCTCAGGAAGAAGTTCCATCATTCCTGGTAAAGGTTTAGTATTGATCTTCATAAATATTCCTTGTTTCTTCAATTTTATCTTTAAATAGTACCATATTTTAATGTTTTTTTCAATTTTAGAGATTGCATTTTTTGATAATTATTTTCAAAAATGCTATAATATTTTTAATATGAACTATCAGCCAAAAATTCCACTCGCAGAAAAAATGCGCCCACAAAAACTCAGTGAAGTTATTGGTCAGAAACACTTAATTGGCGAAAATGGAATTTTACGAAAAATAATCGAAAATAAAGAACCTATCAGTTTAATTTTTTGGGGGCCGGCCGGAACCGGAAAAACAACATTATCCCGAATTCTAGCAAACGAAGTTAATGCCGACTTTATTGAAATGTCCGCCGTAACTAGCGGAAAAAAAGATATCGAAAAAGTTGTTGAACATGCACGCCAAAATTGGAATCTTGGAATTCGAACAATTCTTTTTGTTGATGAAATCCACCGTTTCAACAAATCACAACAGGATGCTTTTCTTCCTCATATTGAAAGCGGTTTGATAAATCTTATCGGAGCAACTACCGAAAATCCTAGCTTTGAAATTATTACCCCATTAATTTCTCGTAGTCGAATTTTGACTCTTAAACCATTATCTCTTTCTGAAATATCAGAAATAATCACAAAAACACTAGCAAAAATATCACCAAACACAAAAATAGAAAATAACGCACTAGAACTTCTTGCAAAAATAAGTCATGGTGATGCACGTACCGCTCTGGGAAATCTTGAGCTTATCTTGAATTTCAAAAAAAAGCACATAACTCTCGAAACCCTCGAAGAATCGATCAATTCTCCGCTTTTAGCTTATGATAAAAACGGCGATGATCATTACGATACAATTTCAGCTTTTATAAAAAGTATGCGCGGAAGCGACGCAGAAGCCGCATGTTTTTATCTTGCGAAAATGTTAAAATCTGGTGAAGATCCAAAATTCATCGCTCGCCGAATGATTATTTTTGCTAGCGAAGATATTGGCCTTGCTGGAAATGGGGCAATTACTTTAGCGAATTCAACTTTCGAAGCAGTAGAAAAGGTTGGTATGCCAGAAGCTAAATATATTCTTTTTCACTGTGCAACCGCACTTTCGAAAAGTAAAAAATCTCGAGAAACAACTGGCCTAATGTATCAATCTTATGAACTCGTTAGAGAGTTTCCATACGCGCAAATACCATTGCATCTTCGAAATTCAACCTCAAAAATCACCAAAGATCTTGGCTATACCAAAGATTATGAATGGAAGGCTGGTTTTCAGCACAAAAAAGGCTTTTTGCCGCAAGAAATAATAGACTTTAAGAAATCAGCTAACAACGACTTTAAGAATTTAAAACAAGCCGAATGGTCTCATGAAATTTCTAAAAAGCTAAAAGATTAACTCTCTAAATCCGGTAAAACATTTTCAAGCCACAGTTTAATATCTTCCAAAATAAATTGCTCTTGCGTACTTAAATTCTCTCTTGTTGCAGCTTCTTGAAATTCTTTCATAAATTTTGGAAGCATTTTTTTCAAATTTTTCGCACGATATTCTTCCCATAACTCTTTTTCTTGAGAACTCAAACTCTTTGGGAAGCTTCTAGCTTTATAGTGAAGTAACAAGCCGTTTAATCGTTCATCATTAAAATCAGGGTGAAAATCAGCCAACTCTCGAGCGGTAGAATTTCGAACAGCCTCGGCTTTAATTTCGTCACTTCTCGACAAAAAGCCCTCAAAAAGTCGAGCCTCAGGAGATAAGCTAATATTTTCATGTCGTTCTTTCGAAATTTCATCTCTCTTTTCGAAAGCAGATCGAATATTTTCTGCAAAATGAGGATTTTTTCGCAATAAGTCTAAGTTTTTTTGAATATCCGCTAATTTAAGATTTAACCTTTCTTGATTCTCCTCGTTCAAAACACCAATTGGCGCAACTGCTGGACATTTGTTGTATTGTAAAATTTTTGCCGCAATCGGCTTAAAGTCTGCTTGTGAACGAGTTTCGAAATCTGCCGTAATGTTCTCTAAAATTTGTTCAGCACTCCAATCAAGAAAATCTTCTGGAGAAAAGCGTAAATCCCAAACAATCACATTTTTGTTCTTAGCTGGAGCAATTGGATAAGCGGCTGTAGTTTTTTCAAACTCAACTTTAAAACGACCTGATGTATATAAAAAAGGTTTTGGATTTTCAAGGTTAATCATTTTTTGAACTTCATTTTTTGAGCGCATCTTAAATAAATACTCAAAAATCTGTGGCTGTTTCTCTTTCAACAATCGCGCCACATCTATTAACCCATCAACATCACTTAACGCATCGTGAGCATTCTCATGAGAAATTCCGTTTTCTTTAGTTAAAAGTTCAAGTTTATTTGAGGCAAATTTCTCACCAGTTTCGCTATTCTCGATAAAAGGCCAGTTAATACCTTCAGGTCGAAGTGCTCGTATCATACGCACAACATCTAGCAAATCCCACCGAGAACGATTCTCCTTCCATTGCCAATCATATGGTGGATAAAAATTTCGCCACAAAAGATGCTGAATATGAGTGTCATCAAATCGAACATTATTATATCCAACAATAACTGTATCTGATGTGAAGTATTCTTCAATAAGCATTTTCGCAAATTCAGCTTCAGTATAACCTTCTTCAATTGTTTTTTGTGGGCTAATTTTTGTAACTATTAATGCACTCGGGCTCGGTAAAACGTCATCGTTAAGTTTTACTAAAATATTAATAGGTTCGCCAATTCTATTTAAGTTTTCATCTGTTCGCTGCCCTGCAAATTGCATAATTCGGTCGTTTTGCGGACTAAATCCACTAGTCTCTAAATCATAAAAAAAGAAAGTCTTCATGGTTATATTTTACTCTAAAACTACAAAAATAACAAATACACTTGACTTTTAAATTAAAATATGGTAAAATACAAATGTCCCTGAGATAATAATCTCACTCATTCGCCAGAGGGTGGCGCGCACATTTAGGAGAAAAATAAATGAAAGCTAACTATAAAAAGGCTAAAAAAGAAATCAGTCTAATCACAAAAGGATTGATCAAACTATTTCTTCTAGTGGGTTGTAACCCACTTACAGTTATTGAAATCTTCTCAAAGTGGTTCGATGCAACCCAGGTGAGAAAAACGGTAGGGTTACATTTAGGCATAGATGAAAAATCGCTGCTATCACTACAGAACATTAAATTCCTTAGGAAAATCCGAGAAGAAAACCCTAAGGTAAACTTATAAGCACGACTAAGATCGTGCTTATTTCTTTAGATAATTTTAATCTTCCCAATTCGAATCAACAAGCTCGAATTGATTGCCCGAAATTGAAATTATGCTTGAATTTTCCGCACCCATACGGCGAAGCTCGTGTTCAATTCCCATTTTCCGCAAGATATCACGCAAGCGATTTACGCCATGAATATTCATAAAGTTAGTCCGGCGAGCAAATTTTTCAATTTTTCTTTACTTTTTAGTGATCTTATCTTACAATTATACTATAGTCTTTATAAACTAGATAAAAACAAAGAGACAAAAATATGTCTTTAGTTCATTTCTTGGGTCACGATAACTATGGGAAACCTGGTAATTGTGAAGATGGCGGACCTTGGCATGGAAGCACCATAAATGTAAACCCTGCAAGCCCTGGCATTTATAACATATTTATTTAGGAAAGGATTTTATGAAAACAAAGAAAATAATCATTAATAACATCGAGCTACTCTATATAAAAAACCCAAACCCTAACACTTTTCATCTAGAATTCAATTTTAATGCGGGCTATAATCATTCACAAAAAGCACAAGTTCCGCATATTTTAGAACACCTAATTGTTGCCTTTCCAAAAGAAACTAGCGAAAAGTTCTTAAGATTTGGCGCCTATTCAAACGCCAATACTTTCTACGAACGGACAAGATTTTTTATCACATCGCCAAAAGAGTTCTCGAAAGAGTGTTTTGATATTTTAGCAAATTCAATCTCAAAAATGCCAAGCTCTCAAGCAGAATTTGAAATTCAAAAGAAAATCGTTGGAACTGAAATTACAAATAAATCCATACGACCATCAGTTCAAATTTTCGAAAAGGCTTTAAAAGAAGTTTTTCATGATATAAAAGACAAAAAAGAGCATCTTAGCGAGTTGGAATCTATAAATCTTACAGATATTCAGGAATTTTATCGTAAAAACTACGTTAAAAATAATCTTCGAATAATTATTTGTGCCGATTTTTCAGATGCCGAACTTGAATTTTTTATCAAAGAAATCGACAAAATAAATCTACCCTTAGGAAAAGTACCAACTATAAGCCTCTCCGCAATCAAACAAAAAAGTTTTTCAACGCTCCATAATTCAAAAACAGTCGATGAAATCTGTAAAATTTTTCATACAAACCAGCCCTTAACCGAAAAAGAGCGAATTGTATTTTATATTTTAATGTCGTATCTTTTTCGCCCAAAAATTGGTAAAGCCTTTTTGCGAGGAAGAAATACAGGTATTATATATGGAATTAATTTTAGCTCTCATCTCAATACAATACGAAACTATCCCTTCTTTGTGATTGGCTCAAAAATTAAACCAGAGAACAAAAACGAGCTCAAAAAGATAATTAATGAGGAGTTTTCGAAAGTCAAAAATAATAAAATTGACGTTCAAGCTTTTGAAGTGATTAAACAAAATATCAAAAATAGCGAAAAAATAACTCGCGAATCAACCGAAAGAATCGTAAATTTTTATCGCGAGGAATTTTTTACTTACGGAAAAGTTCGAAATTATCAAGAATCTTTAGATACTCTCGATAAAATATCAACTACAGATTTAACACATATTGCAAAAAAATTTAATTTCTAGCAAAATACGCTCATAAAGTATATTCTATACTTTAATCTTCCCAATTCGAATCAACTAGCTCAAATTGATTGCCCGAAATTGAAATTATGCTTGAGTTTTCTGCGCCCATTCGACGAAGCTCGTGTTCGATTCCCATTTTTCGCAAAATATCTCGCAAACGATTTACGCCATGAATATTCATAAAGTTAGTTCTTCGAGCAAATTTCTCAATTTTATCCCCAAACACTTCATAAACACCCTCTTCTTCATTAAATTCAACAAACCAAGCTTTATTGATATCCTCTTTCGAAAGTGAAATAATAGTAATATCTTCATCTCCTTCATTATCTTCTGCCTCATTTTGAAGACTTCTAAAATCTTCAACTTGTTTTCGAAGAGCGCGAAGAACTTCTTTCAAACCCTGATGTGCGCTTGAAGAAATCGCAAAAATTTGAGAATCGCCAGCAACCTTGCGAAGTTTCGAAATCTGGAAATCGATAATTTCAGTATCCATTCCTTCTGTTTTAGTTAAAGCGATAATCTCAGGTCTATTTAATAGTTCTGGTTGGTATTTTTTTAGTTCTTCACGAATAATTCTATATTGCTCGTCTGGTTCTTCTTCATAAACATCAATCAAATGCAATAAAACGCTAGTTCGTTCAACATGACGCAGAAAAGCATCACCTAAGCCTTTCCCTTCGCTAGCCCCTTCAATTAAGCCCGGAATATCTGCTATCAATAAATTTGAGCCATCAATTTCTGCTACACCAAGATTTGGTGTTAAAGTCGTAAAAGCATAGTTTGCGATTTCTGGACGAGCATTTGAAACCACGCTTAAAAATGTTGATTTTCCAGCATTAGGAAAACCAACCAGCCCAACATCAGCAAGCAGTTTTAGCTCTAAATCAGCTTCGAAAGTTTCACCAGCTTCACCTAGCTCTGCAACCCGAGGAGTTTGACGAACGGAAGACTTAAAGTGTGCATTACCAAAACCACCATCACCACCACGAGCAATTACAGCCTCTTCTCCGTCAAACTTTAAATCAGCTAAAATCTCATTATTTCGCTTAACTATAGTCCCAACCGGAACTTTTACAATTAACGGTTCACCGGACTTTCCTGTCTTATTACGTTTTGAACCACTTTCACCATTTTTAGCCTTAAGCTCTGGTTTGTATCGAAAATTTAAAAGTGTATTTAAGTCTTTGGTTGCTCGAAAAATAACATCACCACCACGACCGCCATCGCCGCCGTCAGGACCGCCTTTTTCAATATATAGTTCACGCCTAAAACTAACCGCGCCATTTCCACCACGGCCAGCCTGGACAAAGATTTTAGCTGTATCTACAAACATACATATATAATAACACGAAAAGCGTATAAAGTCCAATTTAAATGAGCGATCAATCCATGAGCGCTCATTTAAAAAATTAATGTATGTAGTTTGACACACTACTTGCAGGTACAGTTCTGCTCGTGACAACATTTAGTTTTCCAGCATAGTTCATGTCGGAAACAGTAACTGTTCCGTCAGAATTCACTGATTCAACAATAGCAACATGCCCATACCCCCAAATATATTGATTTGCATAAGCATTCCATTGAGCAATTGCGCCAACAGATGGAGTTTGGTCAACTCGATATCCAGCTGCCCGAGCACTAACCGCCCAAGTTGAAGCATTTCCCCAAAAACTTCCAATATCTGGACGACGATTATATGCATACCAAGTACAGTTTCCCCAAGCGTAAGCATTTCCAGCTTTAACATTATAATTAGAAGATAACGAAACCGATGATATGCTTCCAAATTCCAGAGAGCTTCGAGATTTTGAGGCTACATAATTTGAAAATACCTTAGACCTATGATTATAATCTGGTCGCTCCTCTTCGGGCAAAATACCACCTGGAATAACAATTTCAGCACCTTCTTTAAGTTCTTCTCCATCTTTAAGCTTATTATAAGAAATTAACCTCTCCAAATTAGCTTGGTATTTTTCTGATAGCGATTTTATACTATCACCAGATTTAATTTTATAAACAATTCCGTCCACAGGTAGGATTCTTAACTCCTTACCAGCTTCAACTTTATCACCCTTCAGGCCGTTAACCCACTTAATAGTTTGAGCAGTAATACCATATTTATCGGCAATTTCTTGAATAACCTCTTCTGAAGTTGTAGTATATTTAACGATTTCACGCTTCTCGGAAGAAACTTCAAGAACTTTAGGTTTCTCAACAGAAACAGTAACCTGGGGCGAATCCTGGAGTATAGCAGTAGATGTCGAAAGACTCGCCGCAGAAGGTGCAACTGCCAAATCGGCAGATTCTGCAAGATTGGCTATAACACCAGACTCAGTAACTTTGTCCGCTACTGAATATTTTTCAGTATTATTGTTATTTTGAGCATTATTTTCGGATAAACTCAAATTTATTTGGTTATTTAAGGTTGAGTTTTTAAATTCTGGTTGATCACCGCCAAATACAGCAACCATAACCACAATAATAAAAATAGAAGAATAAACAACAGTTGATTTTAAACTTAGTATATTAATTATCTTTGAAAAAGTAGAATTAGAAACTTTATTATTTCTATTCTGTATGATTTCAATCTTAGGAGATTTAACTCCTCGTCTTTGACTACAAATAATCTTTCTCCCGCAAACACATTACTGTGATGCACTACCTTAATAATACCCTTTCTTTTCGAAAATTAGCATAATGTCGACCTTTTTAATTAATATTATAGAGTTAAACGAATGCTATAAAGTATTTTCTGGTAGGTGCCTTAATATAAAAATTCACAAAACATCATTTTATATTAATTTACATATAAAATTCTATCAAATATTAATACAATTGTCAAGCTTAATCACAAAATCAAGCACTTTTTTGCACAATATTTTTTAATATTATCTTGATGCTCTATATCTGTTCTACCATAATAAGTCTTATCATCATCTCCGCTCAAAAAGAATAAATAATTATGCTTAGCCGGAGAAGCTGTTGCCTTAAGAGCGGACAGCCCTGGTGTTGCAATTGGAGTAGGTGTTAAACCTTTATATTTTCGAAGATTATAAGGGCTATCTAAATTTGGAGTTCTTTCAACTCCTGTTTTATCCGCAATATATTGATAAGTTACATCTGAACCAAGCGTCATCCCAGCTTTAATTCTGTTGTAAAAAACACCTGCAACTTTTTGTTGATCTTCGAAATCACTCAAGGTTTCTTTCTGAACAATCGAAGAAAGTGTGATTCCTTCATATAAACTCAAACCTTTTTGCTTGAATTTACTCTCAAGGTTTAATTCTTTAATTTTCGCTTCAAAGTCTGCAAAATATCTCCGCAAAATATTTTCAACTTTTGCGCCTTTCTTAAAATTATGAGTTTGGCCGTAAAGAAATCCTTCAAGATCCGTATTCTTTGGTTTACCGGAGAAAAGAGTTGGAAATTCCCCGGAATAATCTTTCGAAAAAGCATCATCAATTTCATTTTTCGAATAGCCAGCTTTCAAAAGAGCGTTTTTGGCCATTTTTACTGTTCCACCAGGTAAAAAGGTAATATTAAAACTATCAACAGCTTGACCTCTATTTAAAATATCCAAAACCTCAGGAATTGTCATACTTGAAGACAACTGATAACCGCCAGCTAAAATATTTCGTTTATTATTCATTCGTGCATAAAAAATAAACGAGTTTTTAGAAATAATTATTTTTTTATCAGCCAATTTCTGAGCAACTACATCTAAAGATTCGCCTTTACTAATATTAAAGTCAACTTTTCTAGAATCGTTAGTTCTATAATTTATTGCACTATTATAACTTAAGAATAAAATTCCACAAAAAGAAATAAAGCAAAATAATAAAACTGTAAAAACAACTAAAATCCTCTTTCGAAAAACTCTTTTTTTATTATTTTTTATGTCCAAAATAGCAGCAGTTTCCTTTTCGCGCTTAGATATTTCCTCAATAACTCTTTCAGCACGATCTTCTATTGGCTCCTGATCATCTCTATTTACTGGTGGTTTTATAATCCCATCCATTAAAAATTCTCCTCCAAATAATCTTGTAAAATAATTGAAGCCGCATTCATATCGATATCACCTTTTGAATATGGCTTTCCGTAACTTTTTAGTCGATTTTCAGCTTGAATACTAGTCAAGCTTTCGTCTTGAAAATCAATTCTATCAACTGAATATTCAAAATTTTTAACAAATTCTTTAGTATAAACGGTTTGTGAGGTCTCTTCACCGCTCTGATTTCGTGGCAACCCAACCACAAGAATATCTATTTCTTCTTTCGAAATTATCTCAATAATTTTTGTTATTGATGATTCTAAATCATTATCTATTTCAATAGTGATAAATGGTATAGCTATTTTAATAGAAGAGTCAGCTAAAGCAACACCAACCCTTTTAGTACCGACATCAAGAGCCATTAACTTTAAAGATTTCATTATTTATCAACCGTAAATTTGATGTTAATTTTTTTATTATCCTTCGGTACAGTTGTAACCCAAAAGAATGAAAATTTTATATCGACGTTATCAACACCCTCACTCGACTCAATCAAACTTCTAACCTCGCCAGATTTTTTACCCTTGATTTTATCCTTAAGGCTGTCTATATCAATAGCTGGGCCAATTTTAACATTTGATGAGATCTCTACACTATTACCACTAAATTTCGAAAACGATACATCTTTCAAGCCATAATCATAAATTTTTTGATTATTTAAATCACCCATTTTATTTTTAGCAAAAGAAGAGATAATTCTTTCAATACTTCTATTTTCAATTGCCATAATTGAATATAGAGAAGTTGCTTTTAGTGTAGCCTTACCATCTGGAGCCTCTTGATTGACGGAAACAGAAGAAGAAATCTCACCATCTTTTACGGAGAAACTATCGTTCAGCACAGTGTAATCTGAATCAAATTTAGCTTTTAGAGAACTCTTAATAGAATCTACATTTTCTGTGTTAATTTTAGCTTTTGCTACATTTATATCATCTTGTGAAACAACCTTTAAAACTTTCTTTGAACCGCCCGAAAGTTGACCTCCGTTTGCTGAAACTCCACCAATCGATGAAACATATTTTTGTGCCGATAAGTTACATTGCTCACCAATCACAGTCGCTTTAATTCCAACATTTACGCTTCCGGCAGAAATCGCGCCGCCTTTAATCTTTGCTCCAGGGATAGTCACAGTGGATGTTGTAATAAAATTACACTGACCAGCCGAAAAAGCCGAACCTTGAGCTACCGTTACAGGGTCACTATCACCACTTTGAGAAAGATTTAAAGTTCCCGAAGCCGCTTCACCTTCTTCGCGAGTTCCAGTTGCACCAAAAGTAATCTCGTGTTTTTTCTCGATGATTTCAGTTTTTGAAAGCAACGATTTTTCACTTGTGCTATTGGAAATCGAAGCAACACCTTTTATGTTAATATTCGAGGTTTTTGCAGCAATCGTGATATCCGCAAATGGAGCAAAGAATATTGCCCAAATTATAAATACTAAAAATACAGAAAATATCCCACTAATAATGAGAATTTTTTTTCGAAACTTTGAAAAATCTGGAACTTTCGATCCTTTTCTAGATTTATTAGTCTTCTCTTTTTTAAGCTCTGGATTGATCTTATTAAAATTCTTATTATCATCAATATCAATTCCTTCAAGAATTTCAGCCTCTTTCTCATCAGAAGTCGGACCGCTAAATTCCGAAATTGGCAAGCTTTCACCATCAATAACATCATCACCATCAACCTCAAGAATATCAATTTCTGGGATTTCAGGCTTACTTTGCAATGTTTTTGCTACAGGTATTTTTGCTGCAGCCGACATAGTTTTTAAAGCTGAATTATTTGTAACAAAAACTATCTTTTTATCGGCTTTCTGAGCAGTACGAGATAGTAACCTAATATTTACGGCACTTCGAAAAACACCCAGGCTTTTCGGTGGGACAATCGCAATAATCCGCTCTTTCGAAGATTTTATTTTATTTACAACATCCGTAATATCGTCTTCTACATCAACATAAATTACATCTTTTGTAGTTTTTTCACTCATTTTCTACCTCTTTAAGTTCGCAAAATTCTATTTAGCTTGTCTCTGAAATTCTCACTCGCATTTTCATCAGAACTATAGGTGTCGTAGCCGACTCGCAATAGTCCCATTGCAGTAATAAATGTATGGTCGTTTATTTTTCCAGATTCATCTACAACGCCAGAGACTTCTTCCGGTTTTATGTGTTTAACCGTAGGTTTTTTATTGAATGGCAACTCTTTCCACCAGTCACTATTTTCAAGACGTTCAGTTAAAGACTCTAGGCTAGACCCACCACCACAAAGCAAAATTCTCGAAGGAAGATAATCAATATTTTCAAAATCACTTAAAGCAAGTTCAACGCCTGAAACCCAAACATCAAGAGTGTTTTCGATTGCATCCATTGCTTGTTGCGCAATATTAGACTTAAGTTTATCGTTCGAAAGGTTAACTTTAAGCTTTTCAGCATTTTTGTATGACAGCCCCATTTCATTAGCAATCTGATTAGTAAAACTCCTTCCGCCGATCCCAAACATCTTAGTACCTTCAACACCACCATCATTAACAACTGCAATATCTGTTGTTCCACCACCTACATCAGCTAAAATAGCTGTGAAACTACTTGAAGAATCTGACCCAACGACACTTCTAGCTACCGCAAAAGGCTCAGCAGCAACTGCAATCAAATCAAGAGCCAGCTCATTTGCAACACGTTCAATAGCACCAATATGAACCGTTGGTGCAAAAGCTGTATATATCTGGATTGAAACATCTTTACCTTGAAAACCAATTGGATTTGAAACTTTATATCCATCTATATGAATACCCACAATCGCTGAATTAACTAGCTTAATTTCAGCTTCTTGATTTCCTGTTTCGAGAGCAATTTCTCTCTGTGCCTTAAGCTGAGCGCGTTCTTGAATTTTATCGATAATAAATTCCATCTCTGCCTCATCAAGCGGTCGATTTGGTTGAGGCCGACGGTATTTTATAGTGTTTGTCGCACCCTTAACTAGCTCTCCGGCTATTCCTATCACAGCCTTTTTTGCTTGAATTTCAGCTTGATCTTCTGCTTCAATTAGTGCAGTTTCACAGTTCTGAACAACGCTCGCAATATCAGCAATAGCACCTGAATGCATATCAGAGACTTCTTGCCTCGCACGACCAACACCAATCACACGAATTTCATCATCATGAATCTCAGCTACAAGAGCCTTCACGAATTCAGTTCCAATATCAAGCGCAACGATATGATTATCGTTTAAATCTTCTCTTTGTTTATTCTTGAATAACATCTTAAAACTATTATAAAGCTTTTATGCTTTTTTTGCAAATTTTTATACTAAATAAGTGTACATATAGTACACTTATTCTTTTATTGAAGAATCGCTTTAATTCGACGTACTCCAGCACTTGAAGATTGTTCTTTAACAATTTTAAACTTCTTACCGCCTTCTGCCAATTCTCTAGTATTATCAACATGTGGACCACCACATATTTCTACACTAAAAGGTTTTTCACCTTCGGCCTTCATTGTATACACTTTTACGGTTTCACCGTATTTATCTCCAAACACACCGATCGCTTTTAGTTCGTTCAATGCATAATCCGTTGGATATTCCGCCCAAGAAACTTCTAAGCCTTTCGATATTTGTTCATTCACCGTATCTTCAATTTGCTTTTTCTCTTCATCTGTCAGCTTACGGTCAAATGTAAAATCAAATCGTAAACGATCTGTATTGATATTTGAACCCTTTTGCGCAATTTGCCCTTCAAACATATTATGTAAAGCCGCATTCATTAAATGTGTAGCTGTGTGAAGCTTGCGATGTTCAAGAGTTTGACCTTCAAGCCCACCTTTAAACTTGCCCTTTGAAGCTGTTTGCGAACGCTCACGTTGTTCTTTCATCTTAGCGTTGAATTCTTCCTGCCAATTTTCTGAAAGAGAGATGCTTCGACGAACAGCCTCTTCAGTAGAGAGCTCAAGCGGAAAACCAAAAGTGTCATACAATTGAAATAGTTCTACGCCCGTTAATCCATCTTTTGAAAACTTCTCAAGTTCACGCAATCCTTTTCGAAGAGTTCGACGGAAGGCTTTTTCTTCCTTCACCATTACGGCAATAATTTCATCACCCTTTTCAGCAACTTCTTGATAATCTGGAGCATAAATATCAACAATAACCGGAATGATTTGTTCCACGAAATTATCTTCAATTCCTAAATCGAAAGCTTTAGCCATCGCACGACGAATAAATTTTCGCATAACATAGCCTTGCTCTTTGTTTGAAGGCGTGCATCCATCAACCGCCAAAAAAGCCGCACTTCGAAGATGGTCTGCAATTACGCGCATTGAAGCAGTGTTTTCATCGTATTTTTTACCACTTATTTCTTCGATTTTATCAATAATCGGTTTCATTAAACTAATCCGGAAAACATCTGGGCTATCAATTTTAGCTGCGGCGATTCGTTCCAACCCACCACCAAAATCAACATTCTTGTGTTCAAGAGGCTCAAAAGAACCATCTTCAAGACGACGATATTGCATAAATACCTGGTTACCAATTTCCATAAATCGACCGCTATCACTTGCAGGGTGAGCCTTTCCAAAGCTAGCATCATGATTTTCTTCACCAAAATCATAAAACACTTCAGAGTCTGGACCGCATGGATCCCCAATCGGCGTAGTATCTAGTCCACCACCTCGGCTCCACCAGTTTTCTTTATCGTTATAAAAGAAGATTCGACCACCTTGAAGACCAAGCTTGTCACCATTTTCGGCAGTATCAAGCTCAACAATTTTCGCATCAATTCCTTTTTCCGCAAAAACCTTTTGCCAAATTTTTGCAGACTCATCGTCACGAGGAATATTATATTTTTTATTTCCAATAAAACAAGAAACATATATCTTTGAAGGATCTAGACCAACCACATCCGTTAAAAACTCAAAAAAATGCCGAATTTGCTGCTCTTTAAAGTAATCGCCGAGAGACCAATTTCCCAACATTTCAAAAAAAGTTGTATGCCTATTATCGCCAACATCGTCAATATCTTGTGCACGCAAACATGTTTGACTGTCTGTTAACCGCGCACCTTTTGGGTGTTTTTCGCCCAAAAGATATGGCAAAAGTGGTTGCATTCCACTTCCTGTAAATAAAGTTGTTGGGTCATCTTTTAAGATTAAAGAAGCCCTCTCAATTATTTCGTGACCATTTTTTTGACAAAACTCTAAATAAGCTTTTCGGATTTCTTGTGCATTCATATTCTTTCATTTTACCAAATTTTAGCCTTTTTAGCAAATTGTTGATTTTTGAAATTATTTTTTGTATAATTTAAGTATTCTATTATTATCGGAGGCACATTATGAGT